>VOFI01001486.1_pt1 | contig 42000 bp, 29 predicted proteins | sample 5384131 | NCBI WGS metagenome assembly VOFI01 (sample SAMN12384728, study PRJNA508395) | human gut metagenome | isolation source: healthy gut H | host: Homo sapiens | reverse complement strand
AATATGGTCATACATTCCTTGGATAAATTTAATTCTGCCATCCGTTCGGCAGCCAACGTAATCAGTGTAAGCGGCGTTTTTAATTCGTGAGAGATGTTCATGAAAAAACGCATTTTCGATTGATGTCTTTCTTCTTCGTTTACACGTTGAATTTCTTGTATGTGCTTTTCTCGTTTCAACTTTTGTTCCTGATGATATTGATAACCAAAAGTTGTTATGATTAATGTAAATACGATAATATATAATGTTTTGGCCCAACCTGTCAACCACCAAGGGGGAAGAATAGATATCCCGATGCTTTTTTCAGGAGTTGACCAACTGTAACCTCTGTCGGTTGAAACTTGTAATAGGAATTTATATTCACCATGTGGCAGATTTGAGTAATGCGCTCTATCTATAGAATAAGGATTGATTTGCCATATTTTATCATAACCAACCATTTTATATCGGTACATGATGCGGTTAGACAAGTTATATCCGAGAGCGGAAAATGAAATGATGAAATTATTTTGATTATGGGTCAGTTCTAATTTTCTTGTTTTATCGAGGATGGTTGATAATGTAATCCGTCCTTCATACTCAGTTTGTGGAGTAATAATCTTGTTATTCACATATAGGTCACTGAAACTTAATGAAACAGGATGGGAGATGCTTGTTACATTTGAGGTAGAAAATAGTTTCCTCCTCCAATACCACCCATATAAATTGTTCCGTCAGAGGATTGTGCTCCTACTCCAATCTTAAATGAGTTGGTTTGCAAGCCGTCTGTTAATTCATATACAGATATTTTCGCTGTTTTAGGGTTGTAACAAGAAATACCGTTTCCTCCAATCCATATATTTTGCTTTTCGTCTAAATATACAATTTCGCAATCATTGCTTGTCAGACCGTTATGTTGTGTATAAGGTGTTGCCGAATAGTCGTTATTGAGCCTTGAATGAATGGTGAGCTTATTTAATCCTCCTCCAATCGTTCCGACCCAGTATATGGAGTCATTCTGTTGTGCAATACAAGCAATATAATCGGATGATAATGAATGTGGAGAATTGGGACGAGACTGATAAGCGGATATGTTCTCAACTTCTCCAGCATTATTCATCCATATTTTATTCAGACCGCGGTCGGTACATAGTAGAGCTGCTTTATCTTTAATAAGGAGTTAATCGGTCTGCTGTGCCTTGGGTAGTATTTAGAGGTATGGGGGGATTTCTTTCTTTTTTATATTATAATGGATTAAGGGTTGATCATCCATATAGCGGTAATAAAGGTCCTCACTTTTAGGCCATTGCATTTCGTCTGAAATACAAAAGGACTGGGTTGAAGTGAGCGGTGTTGTATTGGTGTCGATGAATAGTTGGATTTTATTGTATTCCTAGTGAGAAATTGACATCTTTATTGGTGGCTAAATAACTGCGGATGTTTGTGCCTTGTGTAAAAGGATTATTGACTTTAAATATTCCGCCGAAATAACTACACCAGAGTGTTTCGTTGCTGTCTATAAGAAAACACCCGTCTGTATGTTTGGGAATGGCGGGATTTATTTCATGAAAATTAATATAAGAGATATGCTTTGTATCAGGGATGCCGTTTTTTAATTTAATTTTGCAACAACCTTGTGAAAAACGTAAATATAAGAAGTCGTTAGTGATAAAGAGCGCACAGAATTTGGAATATTGTAAGATGGCTGATAAATCGTAGCTATTTTTGACCTTTATCTTATTTTTGAGCTCCATTTGAACGAGATAATTATTGGCAAGCGTCCAAGCATATCCTTGATAAATGGCAGGTTTGGAATGACTCCATGAGATATTACGGTCGTTATCATTCTCCCAATTTAGGATTCTCAAAGTATTGTTCTCTCCAATTTCAGCAATGCAAAGCCTGTTTTCTGTACGAATCCATAAACGTTGGTGGATATTGTCTATGGCTAGTTGGTGAATACGTTCTTTTAAAAGGCTGGAGTCATTGGCTATAATTGTATATGGAACATAGCGATGGGTGCTTAAATCCAGACAAGTTAATCCACTGTCAGATCCGATCCACAGATAATCTTTACTACATTCCATTACATTGATTCGATTGTGAGCCTTGTAAATTTTCTGATTGAAAGGATAATAATCAATCGTCTGTAACTGATAACCATTAAACTTCTGTAAACCGGCATTTGTTCCTATCCATATAAGTCCGGTGCTGTCTTGAGCTACACAGTTTGCATCTGTATGGGCAAGCCCTTCATTAACCGTCAGGTTTTTAAATACATTATTGGCATGAGCAACTCCAATATTAGAGATAAGTATCCATAAAAGAAGGCTGGCAATTTTTAGAGTTTCCATTATCTGTTTTTGCATATTCTGCAGCGGATTATTTTTTAAATATAAAAGCTCTACAAAAATAGAAAAGTTTTGTAAATGAAACCAGCCATTTATTAAAAAAAGAGAGCCGTGGAATGATTAGAACATCATTACGTACAAATAACACAGCTTTTCTGAATGAGAAGTTCTAGTTTTGCGATTAATTAATATTAATTGTTTAATTGATTTATATGATGTATTATGAAAAGAATCTTATTTTTTAGTATTCCTTTCTTTTTTATTTGTACTAGTCTGGCACAACAAAAAGACAAATTTCGACCTGGGCAACTATGGAAAGATGATAAAGGAGTGCATATTAACGCGCATGGTGGTGGAATGTTAGTTCACAAAAAAACGTATTATTGGTTTGGTGAGCATAAAGTTACGGGTGAAATTGGTAACACGGCGCAAGTTGGAGTACATTGTTATTCTTCTAAAGATTTGTATAATTGGACGGATAAAGGCATTGCCCTGCAGGTCACTGACAATACGGGGAGTGATATCCAGAAAGGTTGTATTCTTGAACGTCCTAAAGTGATTTATAATCCCAAAACAAAGAAATTCGTCATGTGGTTTCATCTGGAGTTAAAAGGTGAAGGGTATATGAGTGCGCGGGCAGGTATTGCGGTTGCGGATAAAGTGACCGGACCTTATCGTTTTATTCGTAGTACACGTGCTACTCCCGGAAAATTCCCGATTAATGTTGCCAGTCGTCAAAAAGATACCAAGCAATTGTACATACGCGATTTAGTTGGGGGACAAATGGTACGTGACCAACAGTTGTTTGTAGATGATGATGGAAAGGCATATCATATATTCGCATCGGAAGATAATGCTACTTTACATATTGCTGAGCTGACAGACGATTATTTGGATTATACAGGAAAATATGTGAGGGTATTCGAAGGCCGCTATATGGAAGCTCCAGCTATTTTTAAAAAAGACGGGCTTTATTATTTCATGGGGTCCGGTTGTACAGGGTGGTCTCCGAATGCGGCACGGAGTGCGGTAGCTCCTTCTATATGGGGACCTTGGACAGAACTCGGTAATCCTTGCATAGGCGAAAATTCGGAGAAAACATTCTATTCTCAAAGTACTTATATCCTTCCGGTTCAAGGGAAGAAAGATGCTTTTATTTATATGGGAGACCGATGGACTCCTAAAGATCCGATAGACGGACGATATATTTGGTTACCCATTCAATTTGAAGACAATAAATTTAAGATTAAGTGGATGGATGAATGGAACCTGGATTTCTTTGAAAAATAAAACAATCATTAAAAAAGGAATATGAAAACATTAAAATTTAGTTTGTGTAGTGCTTGTATAGCTCTAGTTTGCGTATTGTCAGTAATCGGATGTTCTTCCGGTGAAGACGAGGGAAAAATAGAAGGTGGAGGAAATGAGACATTCAGCGTTAGTTTTGGTGGTAAGATTTATACTATAGCTGATGAAAGAATCTTAGTGCCTTATGTCGGAGCGACCTATGAATTGGCTATTAAATCATCGAAAGGAGTGAACTGGACAGTTCGAACAGAAGGAGAAAAATACTCACAAAGCTTTTATGCATGAAGACAATCAATACCATTCTCCTTATGTGTTAGAATTCTGGGAATATAAACATCCTATGATGGTAAGTGAACTTTGGGAAGGGAATATAGAGAAAGATAATCAGGATCCTGTCCAGACTTACAAACGTTTGAACAACCTTACCCAAGAACAGTTCAATGATGAGATGTTTGAGGAGTATGTCGTTTTGTTACTTGGGACATTCCTCATCTTAAAGAAGCGAATGCGAAGCATATTGACAAGCACCAATATAAGTTAAAGACGGTTTCTGCTACAAAGTTCAGACCTGATCCGTCTACTTGTCCTCAAAACTATGGTTACAATTGTATCAAATTGAAAGCCCCCGCTGCCGGGAAGACTGTAACAATCGATTTCAAAGGGAATGTTAACCTGACCGGATATAAAGTTAAAAATGGGGCATTCAGAGGATGGCGTTATGGCTTTGTTGCTTTGAAAGAGAATGGAGAGCGTATTTATGGTGAAATGAATAAGGAGGAATCTAAACGGATTACATTTACGGTACCGGAGGGAGGTGTGAAGTATCTTTGGTTCGTAGTGATGGGAGCTCCGACTGAACATTGGAAACATAAGAAATCAAGTGATACGACAGATAATGAAAATAATTGGCCGTATGAGTTCTCATTGAACGGAGTAACTTTGGATACTCCGGTAAAGCTGTAAAAATTAGAAATTTGAATAGATTATAGAAATGCCCACCATTGACAAATAAAGTTCAATGGTGGGTTTTTGTTGTACTAACTATAAACTGAAGTTGTCAGTTTTTATATAGACTCTATATTCTTTTATTTGTCCCGGTGCTCCTTTTTCTGCACGGGGCAGATATTTAAAACCGGATATCGTCTGTTTTTCGCCTAAATCGATAATTATCTGATGAGGGAAAGTTGCTTTATTAACTGTACTCCAGAAAGTGGATTCCTGCAGGTCGAAGATTTTATCGGCAGTATAATTGCCGTTATTGGTTTCTTCACTGTCAGCATAGATAATTTTCCATGCATCACGTGATATCGGTTTTCCGTCGCTTCCTAATACATCCAGTTCTGCAATAGCTGAAACCAGTTTTCCGTCAAATGAGGATAAGCTTTCCAGACAGAAATAACGTCCTTCTGCAAATGTGGGGAACTTGATACTTTGCCATCCGTTTCCTTGTGTAAATTGACCATGCATGATTACTTTTTCTCCAGTAAGATTCAGGTTCTGTCCTTCTTTCCGGTGTGTTTCAGGCTCCTTTTTACGGAGCATATCTAATATAGGTTTGCTTAATCCACTAATGATAGCCAGACCAATTGCTGAGAGGAGTTGATATACCGTCGGTGATAACTTCAACCTTCTCTGTGATTCCTTTACGGTCGTGGATAGACCAACCGAAATTTACACGTCCCATTGCTTCTACCAAAATGTCGAGTTGCGTCCCTTTTTTTAAGACTGGGAGTTTGGTTGTAAATTCTCTGTGACGACGGTCCAAACGAGCCAATAACTTGCCATCGGCATAGACCTGCGCCCAATCGTGTACTTCCGTAATCTTTAATACTCCTCCTTTTATATCTTGGGGAATTACTGTACGGTATAGAATACTTCCCCAACCTTGATTGAATTGTTCCATAGGAAGGATCTCTGTGCTATGTTTGGGTTTAGGCAGATTGGCGAATAAAGGTGCGGTTTGTTCGAATTGTATTTCCGGGATTTCGATTACGGGATAACTTTCAGGTGGTGTGGGAAGTTGTTCTCCCGGTTTTAGATATTTTGAAAGCAAATCCCTTAATTGCCAAAACTTATCGGTTGTCCAACCTGCTTCACTGATTGGGGCATCATAATCATACGAGCTGCACATGGCAGAGTATGCGGGATTGTTTGCACCTCCCCAGTGTCCGAATGTTGTTCCACCATGAGCCATATAGAGACTGAATGAAATATGGCGGTCGAGCATGTCTTTAATCCCTTGTACCATTGTTTTTGCAGAACGTGTCTCATGTTTGCGTCCCCAATGATCAAACCAACCGCTCCAGAATTCACTACACATTAACGGTGTGTCGGGACGTGCCTCTTTCAATTCTTTAAACTGATTGTCAATATTGGCTCCTGTGCCAAAATTCAGCGTCCATAGCAAGTCGTCCAGGCCGTTTTTCTTGAAAGTAGAGTTCCAATCGCATTGGAATAACGGTACATCTGTGAATCCGGCTGTCCGCACCATATCTCTGATGGCGGAAACGTAGGTCTTGTCTGTTCCATAGGCACCGAATTCATTTTCTACTTGTACCATAACGATGTTTCCGCCACGGGTTATCTGCAAATCAGCGAGCTGTTCCCCTACTTTATTCATGAATTTTCCTACACGCTCCATATAATAGGGATCCATTGTACGCAATTTGATGTCTTTCTTTTTTAACAGCCACCATGGCAATCCGCCCATTTCCCATTCTGCACAGACATAAGGACCGGGACGTACGATGACATACATTCCATGTTTTTGTGCCAAGCGACAGAATTTTGCAATGTTCTTATTGCCTGTAAAATCGAATTGATCAGGATTCTGCTCATGCAAATTCCAAAATATGTATATGCATATTGTGTTCATTCCCATTGCTTTGCACATTTGAATGCGATGTTCCCAATAAGGCTCGGGGATACGTGGATAATGAACTTCCGCTGCCTTGACGACAATCGGTTCGTTGTTAATTAGAAAAGTACCTTTTCCAATAGAAAACGTTTGCTTTTCTTTAGTGTTTATTGCTTTTCCGTCTACACTGCAGAGCATAAGAAAAGTCAGTAAAAAGACTGTGATTTTCATAAAACTTATTGAATGTTTAATGATTAAAATGATTCATTTGAAATAATTGCCACGAAGATCGGTATATTTACCTTTTCCTCATGGCAATTTACAATAATTAATCAACCCTAATTTTATGTCAAGCTATTTTTTATTCATATATAAATTGTCCGGTTGCTGTACAATTTTTGTCTGCGGATAGATACGCCCAATGTGCGCTGAAACCTTCAGGGAAAATATACTGCATTTCTTGTCCGGCTTTCAGTTTAAATTCCGCATAAGGCATTTTTTGTTTTAAGGAATGGGAAATATTTACCCAAAGAGTGATGGTTACATCTTTATCGGCCTGTACAATCAAAGTTTTCTTGTCATATCCGGTCATTAAATATGGGTCACTCAATACATCTTTCCTGACAGAGGTGTTTTTCCATGGACCTCCTTTGCCAACAGGTTTTCCCAGTTTCCATAAATCGTCAATTGAGCCAAACCATAAAGCGGCCGTATTATCCTTATTTTTATAGATGTGTTCTGATCTTCTAGCTTTACGGTCTATTCCAGACATTACCAGCAAACCGTTCCAAGTATTATAGTCATCAATGAATTTATGATGGGAAGATACCGGGCGCATCATTGTAAACAACGGTTCTTTTCCTACATGAATAAGTGGAAGTTCATAGAAGGTGCCATGAATATTCGCCAGTTCCCGTTCAGATTCCACTTCGCGTACACAGCGACTATTGATATGCTTGTCGTACTCGTCGTCTCCTTTAGGAAGGCGTAAGTTACCAGTAGAAGTATGTAAGATAACAGACGCCTCGTCCACACTCCACAATTGCTTCATTGATTTTTTGTCAGCAGCTTTAGAATCAAACTGCATGGTTTTAGAATAATATACTTTTGTCTCCAGAGCTCTTTCCGCTAACGGTTCCGAGATTCCCGGAGCAAAGTCAAATTTAAATTTACGGAATTCAAATTTGTCGCTCTTCTTTATCTTTCCATTTTGTTGTATAGCCGTAAAACAGGAAAGATTTAAGTTGGAACGGTTACTGAAAAGTTTGGCTGTTAATATTTCTTCTGAAGCATCTATCTCTGCCAAGCCATTGAATATTGTCTTAAACTGTTCAGCCTGTTGATAGTGGTCTGTAGTATAATGCAGTATAAAAGATGTTCTTCCTCCATTCAACGCCTTTAAGCGTATCCATTCTCCTTTCTCTTGTTTTGGAAAAATAAGCGTCTGATATTCTCCTCCCAGCAAACGAATTTCGTCATAGTCTTTCCATTGATTGTTTCCCTTTTCGTCAATCTGTATAATCAATGAAAGTGGAGTCGTTTCATGATTTACAAGATGTGCCATACGACGGTCGAAGCCTGCAAATAGATAGGGTTCACTGATAATACCTTCTTTCACTTTCTCATCCAACCAAATGGCACCGTATCCGGTAGCAGGTCCCCAATTTTTGAATTCTTCAGTTTCTCCGAACCATAGATTTGACTGGGGTTGTCCGGCTAAAGGATTTCCTTGTATACTTGTTTCATCTGTAGCTAGTACAACTTGATCATTCCAACTGCAGAAATCCGGAATATAGCGTAAATGAGAAGCAATCGGACGGATGCCTGCTGTGTTTTCAGACGAGAAGCTAGTAGGAAAGTCGAAGAACATACCATGCATGTCCATCATCATTTTATTATCTCCAATTTCTCTGATGCGGGGCCATTCTGTGAACCAACCATGAGAGGGATCGTTATTATAGGTCGCTTTAGGCAGTAGATAAGTGCTCCATTTACCATTATCCAATACTTTGAGGCGGACTGATTTTTTATCCCATCCCATAGTCCACAAAGGGGAGTTATCATTTGGTACGGCATTTATGCCATGGCGGGTTGTAATGTCTGTAAACTGTTTACGTTCTACTACTTTAAATTTCTTTCCATCATATTCCGCCAATACACCATATTTTTCAGGACCGTTTTGGTCTTGTGCAGGAACTTGCCATTCTTTGGATGATTCTCCGGATTCTCCATTATTAGCCAAAATTAGTTTTCCCTGTGCGGTATATCCTCCTTTCCCGTGCCATCCGGGAAGGGGATTGTTGTATAGTTTCTTCACTTCTAATGTATGTACATTTGCTTCGTACAGCATTCCTTCCATGTCATAATAGTACACCTTATTGGCTGGGTCTTCCAGATGTCTGGCTATTGCCGTTATGCGTCCTGGCATAGTCAGGATAAGAATAGTGCGGATATTTCCTTTTTTTGTCAATCAGATAATGACCGATTAATAATTGTTCTGATTCTGCATGGATCATGCGGGCAGCAGGTGTTCCCCCTACACTTCCCGGATAAATAGTCATTTTTTGTTTTTATCTACTATGTATAGTTTGTGTTCACTACCTTTAGGTTCATGGGCAGCATAGTTCACCATATATAGTTTATCTCCCCATACCGCCAATGCTCCAATCCCACATTCGTTGCCGAATTTGTATTCACCATTACAACGTGCATGAGCATAGGTGGTCAGATGCGGATAAATTCCACTAATTAATCTTTTGCCTGATACTGTGGATATTTCTCCATTGTTTCCCCCGGTAAGTTGTTTGGGCATTGCAAACCCCTGGTATGGTCATTAATAGTCCGATTACCCATTTGTTGATTTTCATATTTACAAGAAATAATGTTTAATACTTTATTTGTAGGCAAATCTACACTGAAATTTAAAATATCGTTGTGTTATTTGTACGGAATGTTTTGTTTTTTGTCTTTTGAATGATGTAAATAAGAAAATATTTGGTTATCTGGACGGATAGAACATTATTAAGAACGGATAGCACAATACGATTGGTTAAGAGTGCATACTTTTGAGTGCGTTCCTTAACTTTTATTTCAAAACGTATTAAAATGAAACTTATGAAAAACTTTTTTATTTTGCTATTTTTTTTATTGAGCTCATATACCATCAAAGGTGAAAATCCGGATGTCGTTTTATGGTATACTGCTCCTGCTGATGAATGGATGAAATCATTGCCTATTGGGAACGGCCGTTTGGCAGCTATGGTATATGGAGGAATAGATACTGAAACAATCGCGCTCAATGAATCCAGTATGTGGTCGGGTGAATACGATGAACATCAAGAACGGCCATTTGGCAAACAAAAGTTGAATGAACTGAGAAAACTTTTTTTTGAAGGAAAATTAGTGGAAGGTAACCGGCAAGCTGCTAAATATCTGAGTGGTACACCTCATTCATTTGGTACTCATCTGCCTATCGGTGATTTAAAACTGGATTTTATCCACTCTGCAAAGGAAGTATCAGACTATCGTCGTGTTCTGTCTTTAAATGAAGGGATAAATAAGGTTACCTACCGTGTGGGAGATGTGAACTATACACGTGAGTATTTTGCAACAAATCCGGACGATGCCATAGTGATACGTGTGTCTGCCGATAAGAAAAAATCAGTTGCAGCTACACTTTCTTTACAAATGTTGAGAGAGGCACAAATCTCGACAGAAGATAATCAGTTGATATTTAAAGGAAAAGCTTCTTTTCCGAAACAGGGAAAAGGAGGTGTCTGTTTTGAGGGACGCATTGCGGTTATTGCTCCCCGTGCGCATATTCAGAAGCATATAGATAAGATAACCGTAGAGGGAGCGGATGAGATGACTATCGTTATTGATATACGTACTGATTATAAAAACCAGTTTTATCAGAATCTGTGTAAGGAAACAGTACGCAAAGCGGCTTCTCGCTCATATAAAGCATTAAAGAAAAGACATGTTAGCGATTTTCGTCCTTTGTTTGAACGGGTGTCATTGAACATAGAGGGAGACGATACTTTTGAACATTTGCCGACAGATCAGAGATGGGCGCGTTTGAAGGCGGGAAATCCGGACGAAGGACTGAACGCTCTTTTTTTCCAGTACGGACGATACCTTTTTATTGGCTTCATCACGGCATAATTCTCCTTTACCAGTGGCTTTACAGGGACCTTTTAATGATAATCTGGCATGTAATATGTGTTGGACCAGTGATTATCATCTGGATATTAACACCCAGCAGAATTATTGGATTGCTAATGTTGGTAACTTGGCAGAATGTAACTTACCGCTTTTCAGTTATATAAAGGACTTATCCGTTCATGGAGCGAAAACGGCTCAGGTTGTGTATGGTTGTAAAGGATGGACAGCGCATACTGTAGCTAATATATGGGGATTTACAGCTCCCTCCGCAGGAATAGGATACGGCTTGTTCCCGACCGCCAGTTCCTGGATAGCTTCTCATTTGTGGACACAATATGAATATACATTGGATAAGGAATATCTTGCGAAAACAGCTTATCCTTTGTTGAAAGGCAATGCTGAGTTCTTGTTGGATTATATGACGGAATCACCGGACGGTAAATATCTGATGACCGGACCGAGCATTTCACCGGAAAACGGCTTCCGGTATCAGAATACTTATTTGAGTGCTTCCATGATGCCTACCTGCGACCGTGTGTTAGTCTATGAAACATTAAATTCCTGTATGCAAGCTGCTTCTATTTTGGATATTGACAGGGCTTTTCAAGATACGCTGAAACAGGCTTTGAGCAAACTTCCTCCTCTTCGTTTACGTGCTAACGGAGCTGTACGCGAGTGGTTTGAGGATTATGAAGAAGCGGTACCTAATCATCGTCACACCACTCATTTGTTAGCGTTATATCCTTTCTCGCAGATATCGCTGGAGAAAACTCCGGAGTTGGCGTCAGGAGCAAGAAAAACCATTGAAGGACGTCTTTCTGCAAAGAATTGGGAGGATGTGGAATGGAGTCGTGCCAATATGATGTGTTTTTATGCCCGTTTGAGAGATCCACAGGAGGCATATAACAGTACTTTGATTTTATTGAAAGACTTTACTCGTGAGAATTTACTTAGTATTTCTCCGAAAGGAATAGCAGGAGCACCTTATGACATTTTTATTTTTGATGGTAATGCTGCAGGAGCTGCCGGGATTGCAGAAATGTTGGTACAGAATCATGAAGGTTATATTGAGTTCCTGCCTTGTCTTCCTAAACAGTGGAAGAAGGGAAGCTATGAGGGGGCTTATGCGTAAGAGGCGGTGGTGAGGTTGCCGTAGACTGGGATGAGACTGGTGTTCGAAAAGCGTCGATATATGCTACGGTGGATAACAAATATGCTGTGAAATTGCCGGTTAGTGGTAAATATAAACTGACTTTGAACAAGCGGTCAATATCATTGGAGACGGATGTACGCGGAGTGGTTACTTTTTCCATGCAGGCAGGTGACAAGTTTGAAATAACTCAAATTTAAATAATAATTTTTATATGGTAAAGATGGTAAGATACACTGTATGTTTATTACTTTTTATATGGGGAGTGTTATTTTCTGCCCATGCACAGGATTATTTGGTTTCAACCTCGGATAAAGAAATTCTGGTTCCCCGAAAAGAAATTAAAGACCGTGGATTTGACCAGCCCGGTGGAAAGTTCGGCAGTGAATACAAAGCGGAGTCGGAGAATTTTGTGTTATTCTGGGAGAAATCTTTCGGTAATGACCCTACGCAATATGCTGATCCGGAGAAACGGTTTCATCCGGAAAAGATATTAAAGGAAGCGGAACGGTTCTATCATCATTATGTAGAGAAACTGAAGTTTGTTGAGAAGGGACGTTCATATACGGATAAATATAAGATGATTATCTGGATGCATAATGATAACGAGACAACGGTATATGGTTGGGGAGGCGATAAGGTTGGAATGATGTGGATGCGTCCCTGTAGAGCGAAAAGTTATCCTTACTGTGCTTTGGCACATGAGATGGGACACTCTTTCCAATATATGGTGAATGCTGACGGTAAACGGGGATTTCCAGGTAATCCTTTAGTGGAGTATACTTCTCAATGGATGTTGTGGCAAGTGTATCCGGAATGGACGACTATTGAGAACTACCATTTGAAGTCTTATATGGAGAAAACCCATTATGCTGCTTTTCATGAGACAAATATGTATCATGCTCCTCAATTGATGGAGTATTGGGCTAACAAACATGGTATCGATATTATCGGCAGAGTATGGTGTGAAGCGATAGAGAAAGAAGATCCGGTTTTGGCATATCAACGTCTGACCGGTATCAGGCAGCAAGAGTTTAATGACGAAATTTATGATGCGGCTTCCCGTTTTGTCACTTGGGATATTCCGCGTATAAAAACAGTTTGCTCTCAATATGCCAATCAGCATTCATGTAAGATGAATAAAGTAGATAACGACTGCTATGAAATAGCCCAAAGCCGATGCCCTCAGAACTATGGGTACAATGCCATTCGTTTGGAGATACCTGAACAAGGAAAGAAAGTAGCAGTAAGTTTTGAAGGTATCGTCGGTGATAAAAGATTTCATCCGGCAAGGCAAGAACAGGCTAACTGGCGGTATGGCTTTTTAGCGGTAAAGCAAAATGGTGAACGGGTTTATGGGAAGATGCATATTGCTGATAACGGAAAGAATAAGGAAGTTCGTTTTAAAGTGCCTGAAAATACAAAGTTTCTGTGGTTGGTTGTAGCTGCGACTCCGATGGTACATAATGATTATTTTAAACAGTGGCAGCAATTAAAGGAAGAAAAGGGAAAGGAAGAAGAGTGGCCTTACCGGATCCGCCTGAAGGGGACTGTACCTCATACGGATGTACTTCAAGCGAAGAAATAAGTGGAATTAAAATGAGAAATAAAAGTTATGAGAAATAAAATAATATACTTAGCCATATTTTTATGCATTATTCCCTCTTTGGCTTATGCCGACAAAACATTGACGTTGACCGATACTTCCGGTAAAATAAATTTGAAAGTAAAAGTTAGCAAAGAGGATATCTGTTATTCTGTATTTCATGGAGGGGATGAAATGATTTCTCCATCACCCATTTCGATGACATTGACCGATGGTACAACATTTGGTAAGAATCCAAGAAGCTAAAGAAAAGTAACACGTACTTCGGTGGATAATGTGATATATCCACCGATTTATAAGAAGAAATCAATCAGAGATAATTATAATGAGATGAAACTGGATTTCAGGGGAGGCTATAGTCTTGTTTTCCGAGCTTATGAGGATGGCGTTGCTTATCGCTTCATATCCAAACAGGATGCTCCGTTTCTGGTGAAGGAGGAACAGGCTACTTTTAATCTGCCTACTGACCAAGAAGTTTTTGTTGCTATTCCTAAGGGACGTGAAATAAACGGGAGAGAGGATCCATTTCACAGTTCTTTTCAGAATGTATATCAGCATGTGAATATTTCTCAATGGAATAAGGATGAACAGGCTTTTTTACCGGTTCTGGTGGAAGGAAAACATGACAAAAAGATATGTATTACAGAAGCTGACCTTTTGAATTATCCGGGAATGTTTCTACAAAGCAGTAAGACCGGAAACGGTTTTAAAGGACTGTTTGCCGCTTATCCTAAAGAACTCAAGATTACGACACGCGGGCTGAAGGAAATGGTTATTTCACGTGAACCTTATATTGCAAAAGTAGAAGGAAGGACTATGTTTCCATGGCGTGTAATGGTGATTTCGGAGAATGACGCGGAACTGTTATGTAATGATATGGTGTATAAACTTGCCACTCCGGCTCCTAAAGCCGATTATTCTTGGATTAAGCCGGGAAAGGTAGCATGGGACTGGTGGAATGATTGGAATCTTTACAATGTAGACTTCAAGGCCGGAATCAATACGGAGACTTATAAATATTATATAGATTTTGCTTCTAAATATGGAATAGAATATGTTATTCTGGATGAAGGATGGTCTGTTCCCGGAGCTGCTGATCTGATGCAAGTTGTACCGGAGATTGAACTGAAGGAGTTGATCAGCTACGCCCGTCAAAAAAATGTGGACTTGATTCTTTGGGCAGGTTTCCGTGCTTTTGATCTGGATATGGAAAATGTGTGCAAACATTATGCGGCAATGGGAATCAAAGGATTCAAAATAGACTTTATGGATCGTGACGATCAATATATGGTTGACTTTAATCGTCGTTGTGCAGAGGTCGGTTTGAAATATAAATTGCTTATCGATCTTCACGGGACATATAAACCGACCGGATTACAACGAACTTATCCGAATGCGGTCAACTTCGAGGGAGTTCATGGACTGGAAGAAATGAAGTGGGCAAAACCGGGTACCGATCAGGTGACGTATGATGTGACAATGCCGTTTATCCGCATGGTGGCTGGTCCGCTGGATTATACCCAGGGTGCTATGGGCAATGCCAACAAGGAGAATTTCAAGGCTGTCTATTCGGAGCCGATGAGTCAGGGGACACGTTGTCGTCAGCTGGCGGAATATGTCATATTTGATTCGCCGATCAATATGTTGTGTGATTCGCCTAGTAAATATTTGGAAGAAGAAGAGTGCACTAAGTTCATAGCCGGGATTCCTACTGTATGGGATGAATCATTTTCTTTGAAAGGAGAAGTGGGTAAATATATCGCTATGGCCCGTCAGAAGGATGGTGTCTGGTATGTAGGCGCATTGACCGACTGGGATGCCCGCGACATGGAGCTGGACCTGTCATTTCTGGGAGAAGGGAAATATCAGGCTGAGGTTTTCGAAGATGGAGTGAATGCGGAACGGGTAGGCAAAGATTATAAACGTAGAACTGTCTCTGTACCTGAGAATAAAAAAATTACTATCCACATGGCTCCGGGAGGAGGGTTTATTATGAAGATTAGCCGGATTGATTAATCGATTTAATTGTTATAAGAAAACTTTGGAATCATAAAAATACTCCGTTACCTTGAGAAACCGAATCGTTGCACTAGAGTGAATAGAATCGTGTACTAGAGTGAATAGTATCGTGCACTAGAGTGCGACGATTTAGCCACTCGGGTGCAACGAACCGGATTGTAGTAGCAAAATACGGGATTGCAGCCGGAAAAGAATAAGAAAGCTGTAGGCTATACACATAAACTATAGTTATGCTAACCTAGAGATATTGGCTTCTGAAAGGTAAAATAAGGTTGGTAAACATGAAAATAGTATGAGAAATGCCCGAAATTCGAATGAGAAATACATTATTTTAAGGGTGTTTTGAACGAAAAAAGTATGAGAAACACCGTATTAAAAATCGTTTCTCATAGTGAAAATGGAACTAAATCGTTGAAAATCATAGTGCTGACTTTGTATGTATGAGAATATGAGAAATGATTTTTAAAATTCTTTTCTAGTACCCTAAGTTCAAGTTATAAATGCGACAGTTGAGTGAGAGCATCGTGTAGAAAACTATTTTTAGAGAGAAGCGGATAAAATGTTTGAGTAACTTTACCTACCGGGCGGAGGACATAGTTTTGGGAAAATTTATGAGCTTCACCGTCTCTATGAGTTCTTTGCTAGAAAGTTGAAAAAATAATTAAATATATATCTTAAATACGTATAATATGAAAATTTCAAGAAGAAACTTCCTTAAAAAAGGATTAGCCGGAACTTTACTTCTTGGTGCGGCAACTTTACCTCAATCATTAACTGCTTTTGCTGCTGTCTCTTCGATTTCAGAGGCAAATAGAAAGAAATCCAGACGAGTGGTTCTACTTAGTCTGGATGGGATATGTGTAGCCGGATTTCAACAAGCGAAAACACCGAATCTGGATGCTTTGCTTGCAAAAGGAGTATTATCTTTGGATACTCGCGTAGTAATGCCTTCTGGTTACGTTACCCAATTGGACAAGTCATCTGACCGGTAGTGGCCCTGAACAGCATGGGGTAGTGGACAATGGTTGGACAATTTCCAAACATAAGTTACCGAGCGTGGAAACGGACGCTGACGGATATTACCCTTCGGTTTTCAAGGTACTTAAAGAGGCGAATCCACGTATAAAGACTGCTTTTTATTACAACTGGCTTAATTTAATCTATCCTTATAACCAAAAGTATCTGGATGAGGTCAGTTTCCTGAAAGATGATGCCTATCTTCCGAATTATGAGAAAGCATTTGATTTCTTGCTTAAGAACAGGGAAGAACCGACACTGGTATTTCTTTATTCGGTACATACGGACCATGCCGGACATAAATACAAATGGATGTCACCGGAATATATACGTTCTATTGAAGAGGCGGATGTAGAGATTGGTAAGTTTATCGAGAAGATGAAACAGGAGGATTTGTATGATGATACTCATTTTATGTTCCTGTCCGATCATGGTGGGGTTGGTTACGGACATGGTGGAGTCAGTACTGATGAAATGATCGTCCCTTGGGGAATTACGGGGCCTCGTATTACTCAAGGAATAAAAATGAAGGAGGCGAACAATACAGTGAATACGGCAGCTGTTATTTTACGCCTGTTTCGGGTAGAGCAACCGCTTTGTTGGACAGGAGAAGTGCCAGTCTCAATTTTTAAGTAAAAGTTCTTACGTGCTTATAAATTAATTAATAATTATGAAAAGAAAATATATTCTATTTCTATTAGTCATGCTTATCGGGTTTGTGAACTCGATATATCCAATGCAGCAAAGTGATAATGTAGTCACTGTTGCACGTGAAGTCCTTTCTTTAGATAAGGGCTGGCGTTTTCATCAGGGGGATATTCCTTTTCCGGTGATAAAAGGTCATGCTGCCACTTATGAGAATGCCAAAGCTGGGCGTGCGAGTGGGGCAGCGGCTACTGATTATGATGATTCGTCATGGCGCATTCTAGACTTGCCTCACGACTGGGCTATTGAAGGGAGAGTGGACTCTACGGCTAATCTGTCACAAGGATATTATCATCGTGGTTTCGGTTGGTATCGTCGTCAGTTCAGATTATCTTCTGAGGATAAGGGAAAACATTTGGAAGTACAATTCGATGGTATTGCTACACATGCTACCATTTGGGTGAATGGTACTGTACTTCATCGTAATTGGTGCGGTTATACATCAATGTATATCGATATTACCCCTTATGCCACTTATGGTGATAAAGTCAATACAATTGCAGTCCGTGTGGATGCCGATGCCCAGGAAGGCTGGTGGTACGAAGGCGCAGGTATCTACCGCCATACTTGGTTGGTGAAACGCTCACCGTTGCACATCGTTACGGATGGCGTATTTGCCCATCCGGTAAAGAAAGGGAACGGGCAATGGGAGATACCGGCCGAAATATCTTTGTATAACTCGGGAAAGCATTCTGTCGAGGGGGAAGTGGAAGTGTCGCTGTATGCTCCCAATGGTTCGCTCATGGAGACCCGTACGACAAAACTGACGGTAAAGGCGCTTCAGGAAAACATTGCCAGGTTGCAACTGTCGGTATCCAATCCGGAACTGTGGTCACCGGACACTCCGACCCTTTATAAAGTGAAGAGTGTGGTGAGGCAGAACGGAAAGGTGACGGACGAAGTGACAACCCGTTGTGGCTTCCGCACAATCCGCTTTGATAAGGACACTGGCTTTTGGTTGAATGGCGAGAACATTAAGATAAAGGGTGTTTGTAATCATCAGGATCATGCAGGCGTGGGAGTAGCTATGCCAGATGCATTGTGGGAGTTCCGTCTTCGCAAACTAAAGGAGATGGGAGTCAATGCTTATCGTGCTGCACACAACCCTACTTCCAAGGAGTTTATGGCCTTGTGCGACAGCATGGGTATCATGGTGCTGGATGAGAACCGCTTGTTCAATACTTCGCCCGAGTATGTACGTCAATTACAATGGTTGGTGCGGCGTGACCGTAATTGTCCCAGCGTCATTCTGTGGTCGGTGTTCAATGAAGAGCCGATGCAGGGTACGGAGAATGGTTATGAAATGGTGCGCCGCATGTGTGCCGTTGTCAAGGAAATGGATACCACCCGTCCGGTGACGGCTGCCATGAACGGAGGATTTTTCTCGGAATACAATGTGTCTCAGGCGGTGGATGTGGGCGGATTCAATTATCAGATTGGCAGTTATGATCGTTTCCATGCGCAAAGTCCAGAACTTCCATTGATCAGTTCCGAAGATGGTTCTGCTTTTATGGTACGTGGAGAATATAAGACGGACAAATCGAAAAATATCTTCGATTCTTACGATTCGGCATCAACTGGCTGGGGAGCTACCCACCGTCGTGCATGGAAAGAAGTGGCTACACGCCCTTGGATGGCAGGTTGCTTTTATTGGACCGGATTCGACTATCACGGTGAACCCACACCTTTCAAATGGCCTTCCGTAAGTTCTTTCTTTGGCATTATGGATCTTTGCGGATTTCCTAAGAGCGCTTACTATTTGCATCAGGCGCAATGGCGTAAAGATATACCTGTGTTGGAATTGATCCCTCATTGGAATTGGCCGGCCGATTCTGTCGGTAAACCTATCAAAGTGATGGCACTAAGCAATGCGGATAAAGTAAAGCTGATTTTGAACGGTAAGACTATATCTGAACAACAAGTGGATCCTTATGAAATGAATACCTGGATGGTTCCTTATAAGCCTGGCAGGCTAGAGGCTGTAGGTTATAAAAATGGGAAAATCGTATCTCGCGCTAAAGTAGAGACAACAGGTAAGCCTGTGCAGGTTTGTCTGACTCCATATCGTACCCAACTATCTGGTGACGGTCGTGACGCAATGCCTATTACCGTTGAAGTTTTGGACTCTAAAGGACGACATGTCCCGACTGCCAATGAGATGGTTGAATTTACGATAGCCGGCCCGGCAAAAATAATCGGTTTAGGCAATGGTGATCCGAATAACCATGAACCAGAAAAAGGGAATATGCGTAGTTTGTTCAATGGATTGGCACAGGTTATCATACAAAGTACGGAAGAAACCGGAGAGATCAGGCTTACGGCGGAAGTACAGGGATTAAAATCGCATACTATTATCATTCAGTCAGCGCCTGCAGCTCTTGTTCCTTCTGTCGCTGTAGAGAAGCCTTTGATGTTGTTGGATAAATGGATTGTCTCACCGCTTTTCAGGGAAAGACCTGATGTGAACTGTCGGCTAGAAGATTATGATATGAACAGTTGGCAGCCATTTGCGGGTACTGGAACTATTAAATTGGAGAATGCCCAATATGTCCTTTTACGTACAACGTTTGTTCCGGATCGGTTACAACAGGAGAAAGGTGGAAACATTCTTTTGCAACAAGTGGTTGGAAAAGCCGAAGTTTGGTTGAACAACCGAAAGATAGGTTCTAAAATGACGAAACGGAAAGAAGATTTACTGGTTGAATTTCCTGCGGTAAAAGGAGAATGTGATCTTAGAGTTTTATTAACTGGGGAAATTAATAGTGTTGTAGAACTGAAAGGAAATGTAATGACCGGAGGTGAATACTGATATAATTTAATTATGATAAAAATATAATTATGATAAAGAAAATTACTTTATTTTTTCTTTCTATATTTGCGTCAACTTGTATTGCGCAAAATGTAATTCGTGATCCGAGAAAAAGAGAACCCAGACCAGACTAAACATATTGGTCTATGGTTGAAAGGACTTAAAAATGTAACGATTGACGGTAAGGGTGCTCATATTATAACACATGGGGAAATGACTAGTTTTGTTATAGACCAATGCGAAAATATCGAATTCAGGAACTTTACAATAACTGCGGCTGACCCTACTGTTCCAGAAATGACAGTAGCCGAAGTGGGTGATCGCCACATGACCGTGCAAATTCATCCTCAGTCTAAATATATTGTTAAGGATGGAAAGTTTTCGTTCATAGGAGATAACTGGAGTTTGTCGAAAGGTATTGCCCAGATTTATGATTCGAAAAAGGATATCACATGGCGCAGTTGGTCGCCTCTTTCTGATATGCGCAAAGCAATGGAGTTGGAATCTGGACTGTTGCGTTTGGTTTATGATAAACGACCGCAGGCAGAATCTGGTATGATTTTTCAGATGAGAGACGGTTATAGAGATCAGGCGTGCGGATTGATTCAGTACAGTAAAAATATTACGTTGGAAAATTTGCATTTAGCTTTCCTTGGAAATTTTGGAATCGTAGGACAAGTTTCTGAAGACATTACTTGTCATAATTTAATTTTTGCACCGGAAGCAGGAAGCGGACGGACTTGTGCGGGATTTGCAGATTTTGTACAAATGTCAGGTTGCAAAGGGCGAATCCTAATCGAAAATTCATATTTCTCCGGTGCTCAGGATGATCCGATCAATATACATGGGACTCATTTAGCCGTAAAGGAGTTTCTTGCTCCTAATAAGGTTGTTGTTAGATATATGCATCATCAAACCTATGGGTTTCAATCTTTTTTCTCTGGAAATGAATTAGAATTTATTGATTCTCATTCTTTGTTGCCTCTAGCCTCTTTTACCGTAAAGAATGCAGAGATGAGAAGCGAGAGGGAGATTATTATCACTTTGAATAAATCTGTTCCGTTTATGATTAGAGACAATCCCAATCTTGTGGTTGAGAATGTAACTTATACGCCTGAAGTTATTGTACGCAATAATTATTTTTCTCGTATACCTACTCGCGGATTACTTGTAACAACACGCCGTAAAGTCTTGATAGAAAGTAATACGTTTTTTCGTATGCAAATGAGTGGCATTTTTATAGCTGATGATGCACGAAGCTGGTTTGAATCAGGTATGGTGCGGGATGTTACTATTCGTAATAATAACTTTATAGAATGTGGTGCTCCTGTTATCCTGATTACTCCTGAAAATAAATGTAATGATGGTTATGTACACCGTAATATTACTATTACCAATAATCGCTTTAATTTGAAAAGTGCTGAGGCTATTTCTGCTAAGTCGGTTGAGAATTTGAAGATTACAGAAAATTTGTTTATTAGCCATAAAAGATTTAGTCTGGAAAAATTAATAAAAACGCGTGAGTGTGATAATGTTGTGATAGAAAAGAATATTATCGAGGAAATGTAGATTTATGTGACATGTGTTTTGTGTGGTTGTTTATTATGAAATGTAACTAATTTATATCATGAAAGAAATGTATTAGTAGTAATTCTTTTGCTTTCATTCTTATCTACTATGAGACCTGTTACTTCAACTGCCACAGAACGTACTTATACACTACCTGTCCGATTGGAAGGAACTTGTCAACCGCTACTTTTATTGAGCGGAGTCTGGGATTTCAAATATTCTCCGAAAAGTCATTGGACGAGTATTCAGGTTCCTGGCGAGGTAGCTATGCAAGGTTTTGCCATTGAACATGATAAGCTTTCTTTTCCCCAAAAAACATTATGATACCTGCTGATTATGCAGGTAAACGAGTTATTTTACGGTTTGATGGTGTTGTATAGCCATGCTAAACTGAATGTCAACGGACAATATGTTCGCGAACATCATGGTGGTTTTACGTGTTGGGAGACAGATATCACGAGGATTAATTTGCTCTCAGTTTCTTCTGATATTCCTCCGAATTGAGAATCTCCAACGCCTTCTGTACACTTTCGTTCGTCGTATTCATCACCCGGAAATATTCGTTCATATCCCAAAGGTCGCGGGCGATCAAGGCTTTGAGTTGCGTCTTGATGAGCGGGAGCGATTTCTGATACTGCTCTTCATTGAACTTCACGCCTTCTTTCTCACCCATTTCACGCAAGGTTGCCAGCATATCATCGTCTATGATGAACTTCTCATTAAACGATTCGAACTTCTTGTACTTGTTGGCCAGTTCCTTTCGGTGTCCTTCGATAAACTTCATGGTGAATTTGATAACGGCGCCTTTGGCTACCAGGTTGCGGTGATAATCCGTGTAAAGAGTGGTGTCAATCGGCACGAAATAATCCGGCATGATACCGCCTCCGCCGTAAACGGTACGGCCGAGTTTCTTGGTCTGTACTTTCAATGAGTCGGGGAAGTGAATGCTGTCGGCATTCATCAGTTCACCGTGGTTGAAGCGCTCTATCAGGTCTTTATTGTAATCTGTCGAGCTGTCGTAAGGCTTTTGGATGCAGCGGCCGGCGGGAGTATAATAACGGGCGATCGTCAGGCGGATCATTGAGCCGTCGGGCAAGTCGATCGGGCGTTGAACCAGTCCTTTGCCAAAAGAACGGCGGCCTACGATGATACCTCTGTCCCAATCCTGCACTGCGCCGCTGACAATCTCGCTGGCGGAAGCTGTATATTCGTCTACCAATACGATGAGGCGGCCGTTACGGAACTCTCCGTTACCTTTGGCGTAGAAGTCACTGCGTTTGGCAGTCCGTCCTTCGGTGTAGACGATTAATTCCTTTTGACCCAAAAATTCGTTGGCAAGGTCGATAGCTGCATTGAGGTAGCCTCCTCCGTTGCCTTGCAAGTCGAGAATCATATCCTTCATTCCTTGCTTCTGAAGTTCTTTCATTGCTTTCTTGAATTCTTCGGCAGTCGTTGCCCCGAAGCGGTTGATGCGGATATAGCCTGTCTTCGGCTGAATCATATAGGACGCGTCAAGGCTGAGGATAGGTATCTTGTCTCTTTTTACGGTGAACACCAACGGGTCTTGGACGCCGCGACGGACAATTTTCAGATTTACTTTCGAGCCTTTCGGACCGCGAAGACGCTTCATGATTTCTTCCGTACTCATCTTTACACCTGCAATGGCGCTGTCGTTGACGGCGATGATACGGTCGCCTGCAAGGATTCCTATTTTCTCGGAAGGACCGTTGCTGACAGGTTGCACCACCAACAGCGTATCTTCAATCATCTGGAATTGTACGCCGATGCCTTCGAAATTACCTTGAAGCGGTTCGTTCATCTTCTTCACTTCTTCTGCGTCCGAGTAGGTGGAGTGCGGGTCGAGTTGGGCCAGCATCTTAATGATAGCTTCTTCTACTAGCTTGTCTTCGTCTACTTTGTCTACATAAAAGTTGGAGATTGCAAACTCTGCCATTTGCAGCTTGCGCATGGCGGGCGAGCCGAAACTCTGGGCCTGTACGGCTGATACTGTCCATAGGCAAGCCAGGAGAACGTATATTGTAATCTTATTCATAATCTTGTTATTTTAGGTTCTATTCTTCTCAACTTATCTTCATTCCTTTGGGAATAAACTGGCTGATATCTTTATTATAAGTCAATAATTCGCGTACAATCGTCGAGCTGACGCAGGTCAATTCCGGCTCTGTGAAGAGCAGAATGGTTTCAATGCCGGCCAGTTTCCGGTTGATGTCGGCAATCGTTTCTTCGTATTCGAAGTCTTTTACGGTGCGGATACCGCGGACAATAAACTTGGCTCCTACTTCCTGCGCAAAATCAATGGTCAGACAGTCGTAGGACATCACTTTTATACGAGGCTCATCCTTGTAAAGTTCCCGAATCATTTCTTCTCTTTTCTCAATGGGGAAGTAGGTATTCTTGTTCTCATTGATACCGATTCCTATCACGATTTCGTCCATAAAGGTGAGTGCACGTTCCACTACCGAATAATGTCCGATGGTGAAAGGGTCGAATGTACCCGGGAATATTGCTTTTCTCATGATGCCAAGTCTTCTTCTATAACCAGATTGTCTATAATAAAGTTCTGTCGTTCCATGGTATTCTTACCCATGTAGAATTCGAGTAGTTCTTTTACCGCGTCCGTTTTGCGCAGCGACACTTGTTCCAGACGCATATCTTTGCCGATAAAGTGCTTGAATTCATCGGGTGAAATCTCTCCCAAACCTTTGAATCGTGTGATTTCCGGGTTCGGGCTTAGTTCATTGATAGCATTGACGCGTTCCTCCTCGCTGTAACAATAGAGCGTCTTTTTCTTGTTGCGTACACGGAACAGAGGAGTCTGCAAGATGTATACATGTCCTTTCTTGATGAGGTCGGGGAAGAATTGCAGGAAGAAAGTAATCAGCAACAAGCGGATGTGCATACCGTCCACATCGGCATCGGTTGCCACGATCACTTTGTTGTAGCGTAATCCTTCGATACCGTCTTCTATATTCAGGGCTGCTTGAAGCAGATTGAATTCTTCGTTCTCGTAAACCACTTTTTTGGTCAGGCCGAAAGAGTTCAGTGGCTTACCGCGGAGACTGAATACGGCTTGGGTGTTCACATCCCGGCTTTTGGTGATGGAACCGCTCGCCGAGTCTCCCTCGGTGATAAAGATGCAGGAGTCTTCTTCCAGTCCTTTGCCTTTCGGGTCGTTGAGGTGAATGCGGCAGTCGCGCAACTTGCGGTTGTGCAGGTTGGCTTTCTTGGCACGTTCGCGGGCCAGTTTGGTTACTCCTGCAATGGCTTTACGTTCCTTTTCCGATTCTTGTATCTTTTGTTGAATTGCTTCGGCTACGTCCGCATTCTTGTGCAGGAAGTTGTCTACTTCCTGTTTGATAAAGTCGCCTACATACTTGTTGACTGTCATGCGCGCCGGGAATCATATTGGTAGATCCCAGCTTAGTCTTGTCTGACTTTCGAAGATCGGTTCTCCACATTGACGGCAATGGCGGCAACGAGTCCGTTGCGGATGTCGGTATAGTCCATGTTCTTGTTGAAGAACTCTTTGATAGTGCGGGCGATATGTTCCTTGAAAGCACTCTGATGCGTACCTCCTTGGGTAGTGTGCTGACCGTTGACGAAGGAGTAATATTCTTCTCCGTATTGTCCGGTGTGCGTGAAGGCGATTTCGATGTCTTCTCCTTTCAGGTGGATGATCGGGTAAAGTCCGGTTGCCGTCATATTGTCGTTCAAAAGGTCTACCAGACCGTTACGTGACAGGATACGGTGTCCGTTATAGATAATGGCAAGCCCTGTATTGAGGTACGTATAGTTACGTAGCATGGTCTCGATAAATTCGGGCTTGAAACAATAATTCAGGAATAATGTATTGTCCGGTTCGAAGAAGATATAAGTTCCGTTGTCTTCTTCGGTGGTCTGCGTCTCGTCAGTCAGCAGGGTACCTTTGGAGAAAGTGGCGATACGCACTTTGCCGTCGCGGTAACTGCGTACCTCAAAACGGGAGCTCAGTGCGTTGACGGCTTTCACACCGACACCGTTCAGTCCGACACTTTTCTTAAATGCCTTGCTGTCGTATTTACCACCGGTATTCAGCATGCTGACGGCTTCTACCAGCTTTCCCTGCGGGATGCCTCGTCCGTAGTCGCGTACGCTGACACGGAGGTTTTCTTCAACGGTAATCTCGATTTTCTTACCGGCTTGCATCTTGAACTCGTCGATACTGTTGTCAATGACTTCTTTCAGGAGGACATAGATTCCGTCTTCGGCATGCGCACCGTCGCCCAGCCTTCCGATGTACATACCGGGACGTGTGCGCACATGTTCCATGTCACTCAGGTGGCGGATGTTGTCGTCAGTGTACTCTACTGCGTTGTTGTCTACAGGTATCAATTCGTTCTCTTCCATAGCTGTTTTTTTATTTTATCTCTTTGATGAACGCACGGCGGCGCTTATGTTGTTTAGTCTCAAAGTATTCCCATTGTGCCTGAACTTTTCCGTTCATTTCCAGTTCGGGGTTGCTTTCTGCAAAGATAAAACCTAATTTTTGATAAACCGGAATTAAATCGGAAAATAACAAAGCGTTAACACCTTTGTTCTGGTATTCCGGTTTCACGGCAACAAGTAGCAGATCAAGCATTTTGGCACGGCGTTTCATGAATAATGCTTTAACAGATAGAACCATCCGAGTGGCAACAGACGCCCGTGTGATTTCGTAAAGCTTCGGCGAGAGACGGCATGGAGATACCTACGCAAACCAGTTTGTCATCGGCATCGGTGATAAGAGTCACCATTCGCAGGTCGAGTATCGGGAGGTACATCTTTACGTACTGGTTGATTTGTCGCTGCGTCAACGGAGAGTAGCCGTAGAGCGGGCTGTATGCTTCATTCATCAGTTCGAAAATCTTCTGTCCGTAGTCTTTGGCTATTTTTCTCCCGGAAGTATATTTCTTTATCTTGAGGTTATATTTTCGTTGGATCAGTTCGGAGATACGTTTATGCTTGTCGGGAATGGCATCCGGTATGTAGATTTTGTATTCCACCCAGTCGGCATCTTTCTCGAAGCCTAGTTTTTCCATGTGTACCGGATAGTACGGGTAGTTGTAGATAGTGGCCATGGTGCTGAGTTGGTCGAATCCTTCAATCAGCATTCCTTCCGCATCGAAATCAGTAAATCCGAGAGGACCGGCAATATGAGTCATACCCCGTTCTTTTCCCCATTCTTCCACTGTTTTGATGAGTGCGGATGATACTTCGGGGTCGTCAATGAAGTCTATCCATCCGAAACGGACGTTCTTGCAACCCCATTTCTCGTTGGCACGGTTGTTGATAATGGCGGCTACACGTCCTACGATCTTGTCATCCTGGTATGCCAGGAAATAATCTGCTTCACAGAATTCGAATGCTGCATTCTTACGCTTGTTAAATGTATTGAGCATATCGTCGTAAAGGTCGGGGACGGAGTACGGATTGCCCTTGTACATTCTGTAATTGAAACGGATAAATTTCTTAAGTTCTCTCTTTGTGGAGACTTTCTTGATTGTAATAGCCATATCTCGTATTTATGATTGAGGAGGCAAAGATACGTGATAATCTTCAAATTACAACGCAGAGGGTGGCAAAAACTGTGTGAGAGGCAGGTCGGTTTTGGAAAATAAAAAGCAATTAGTAGTTGTTTAAACTGAATTTAGGGCTACCTTTGTTCGAAATACTATAACACATATCATGGAACTACAAATTATTCAGAATAAGATATATGAGATTCGGGGACAGAAGGTAATGCTTGATTTTGATTTGGCGGAACTCTATGGAACAGAAACACGGCTATTGAAGCGTGCTGTGAGGCGTAATATGGAACGTTTTCCAGATGATTTCATGTTTGAATTGACAAATGAAGAGGCTAACTGCTTGTTGTCCAATAGGGTATCCCAAATTGGGATACCCCAATATAATTTTAGTGCTTACACTCCATTTGCGTTTACGGAACAGGGGGTAGCCATGCTTTCAAGCGTTCTGCATTCAACAGTTGCTATTAAGGTCAATATTAATATTATGCGTGCCTTTGTCAGTATTCGTCAATATGTCTTGGCCAGTGATACCAAGAATCAAGAAATAGACGAACTGAGACAGCGCATACAAGAACTGGAAAGTCAAGGAAGTAAAGCATTCGCAATGATTAACCAAATCGGAGAGGAGACTTTGGAAGCCATAAACGACCTCAGTGAAGATACTCGGAAGGAATTGGATAGTATTTATCTGGCTTTATCAGAATTGGCCGATAAAGAAAAAACGGAATCTCTGAAATCAAAGCATCGACGACCGATTGGGTTTATACATTACGATAATGAGGAATAAGTTTATTTTGATATAAAGCAATAAACATTTCCTGCAAAGTCACAGACAATCATCCGGTTTCCTGATACGGCTACGGTTGAGAATATCGGTGCTCCGAGATTATATTTGTCTTTTATAATTCCCGTTGTCCGGTCGATAGCATATAGATAACCATCGGAAGTTCCGATGTAAATAACTCCTTGTGATGCCACTGGGCTTGTTTCTACTCCGGCTTGCGGAGTGGTGGAATAAGGAGCTGTGTATACCAGCGAAGGCAAAGTCTCTGCTCTCCATTTATTGAAAAGCGTAGCTTTGTCCAGTGCGAAAACTCCGCGGTCGGCAGTACCGAAGATAATTTCCTGTTCGGTAATAAGTGGCGTGGATGTTACGTCCAGGTTGGCTGACAATTCTTTCTGTTGGAGTACTTTTCCGGTTTGCGGTTCTATGACGAAGAAGCTTTTGGAGGAAATGATCCATAATTTCCCGTCTTTATAGACCGGAGAGGCTCCCCGGTTACGAAGTCCGTTATCAGAGAGTTTCCAGAGTTGTTTTCCGGTGTGAATGTCGTTACCGTATAATCCTCCCCATTGAGTTCCGCTGACTAATACATTTCCGGCAACAGTTAGCGTTGTAGTAGCACCTTCCCGTTGTCTCCAGTCCTTGTTAATCCATATTGTTTGTCCTGTCTTTAAGTCATAGGCGGATAGTCCGGCACCAATTCCGGCGTAGACTACTCCTTTATCTATTGTTATTCCTTCCGTTAAGTAAGGATAACTGTTCAGTTTGATATATTGTTTCCAGAGTAATTTTCCGGATTCTGCATCCAAAGCGTACAGATTGCAGGCAGCGTCCTGTGCTATTACAATTCCGTTTTCATAGGCGATTGTGTTCTTCACCGAGTTTGCCGTGCGGAATTTCCATAACAGTTTGCCGGAATTGAAATCGAATGCACAGACAAATGTGTTCAATGGTATATTGTCATCGGTGGTAGCGATAAATACTTTCTGTCCGGCGATAATAGGGGAAGCCATGAAGATGTTGCTGCCTGTGTTGGCTGTCCATTGCAGTTGCAGGGGGAGCTTGATTTGAGAATTATTGATTCCTCCGGAGTGTGCGGCATTTTGAAGCAGGGTATTCCAGTCCTCGCCCGGGATTGTAGCCGGCTTGAAGTCTTTTTGATAAGTGAATCGGCTGGTGGCGGTTGCTTTCTTGCCGTCATTAAAGAATGAAGTTACTGTGAGTTGTAGCTTTCTTCCGTTTTCATTCGCAGGCATTTGAATGTCTCTGCTCCAGTTCCAGTCGGTGAGGGAGATAAGGTTGCCTTTGGCTATCTCCTGATTATTCTCTATATCGCTTAGGATGTAGGAGACGTGTGATGTTTTAGCCTGTGCATGATAGGTATTGACAGAAACAGGAAGCCGGTCTCCGGTAGCTGCGGAAATTTGATTGTTCATCGGGGAGACTATGGCAATCTGCGGCTCGATGAAGGTATACCGTAGTTGCGTTGTGATATTGTCATTGCCGTCTACTTTTATTTCTCTGAAAGAAGAAGGAGAATGATCAATACCGCCTTTATCCAATGTACCGGTACAGATTGTATAGATTCCGTTTTGATTGCGGACATAGTTGTAGTGCATGTGTCCGTAGATTTGGGCTTTTGTATTGAAAGCACGTAGGTCAAGTGTATGCTCTTTATCGGCTTTGAATACGAATGTGTCACTTGCAGTAAACAGGTCATGGTTGAAGAGGATCAATGCCTGTTCTTTCTTCATCATGGCAAGGTCATTCTTCAGCCAGTTGTATACATCTTTTTGAGTATAATTAGTCGGGTGGTCTCCGTGGTCGATTGGGGTGACTACATAATGAACGTTACCCATATCAAATGAGTACCACGTCGGACCATAGAGAGATTCATAAAGCTCTTCGCCATAGCTACCTTTCACTAAGTCGTGATTGCCGATGCAGTAGTAAACGGGGCAATCCATTGTCTGTGCGTTCACTATTTGGTTATGCATTGTCAGCCCCGGTTCGTAACAGATGTCTCCGGTATGAATCAGGAAAGCGGGCTTTTCATTCTTTACATATTGCTGAAGGTCAGTTACCCAACGTCCCATTCCACCGGTCACTTCGGTATCGGTGATTTGAACGAAAGAATGTTCCCTGGCTTTTGTCCGTTCACTTTCAGTTAAGATAAAGTCGTAGCTTTTTCTATTCTCTTTGGTGGAAAGATAGAATTGCTCCGTTTCAAATCCGGCGGGAGTTGTAATGCTGATAAATCTTGTTTTATCGAATCCGGGTAAAGAGAACCGACCTTTCTTATCTGTTTTTACTACGTTCAAGCCGTCTGTTACCATAACTCCCGCCAGCGGTTTATCACCTTTATTAAATAGTCCTGATTGGTCGGTGTCGACATAGACTGTTCCTTTAAATTGAGCGCTTAGTGGCAGATATAGTAAAAATGATACTAGGATAACAGATAATCTTTTTCATGGTCAGTCCTCTGGTTTTTTTAGTGTGTTAAGCTAATTATTTCTTTTTTTCATTTCACTTGTTTCATTTCTTCATTGTAACGTGCTTCTTCTTTGCACAAAGGTTTGTACCAAGTCTTCCTTAGTATGAGTGTGGTGACTAAAAGCAAAGCGATAGAGCTCCAGAGCCCCAGTTGCTCGCGGACAACGAGATACATCGGAATGATAGTAAGCGCACATTGCCAGATGATACCGATTGCTACGTTGAAAGCATCCCTTTTGAAGTTCTTGTTCGGCTGGATATGAGGATAACGCGCCAATGCTTTTTCTTCTATCGGTTTCCACCAGCCCCATGGGCGGACACGGGTGTAGAAGTTGATCAGTGTCTCTTCGTCAGTCGGAGGTGCGCTATACGTTCCGGCGATACATCCTATCAGGGAAACCCCGAACAGAACGGGGAAGAAATACAATACCCATGCGTCGGGAACAGTGAATTTCATGACGATTGCCGCTATTACTCCGGCAGTCATTCCCCAGAAATAGCCTTCGCCGTTGAAACGCCACCAATGCCATTTGAGTACGTTGGCTGCGATGTATCCACCAAAGAGTGCACCTACAATCCATTGGAAGATTTCATTAATATCTTTCAGAAAGAATCCGATAACGGTGCTGACCACTACCACTGCAACAGAAATCACATAACTGCTGCGTATCTGCGTTTTTACACTCGCTTTCGGATTGATGTATTTCAGATAAATGTCATTCACGATATATGCAGGAGCCGCATTCACCGTTGAAGCGAAAGTAGACATGAACGCTGCCAGTAGTCCCGCCAATAACAGACCAGCTAATCCGGAAGGTACATAACGGGTAATCAAGTGAGGAAGAATCGTCTCAAAGTCCGTTCGTGTAACTTCCATTTGTGTCATTCCGCCGTCTTCCTTGAAGAAGTAAATAGCCAGCAATGCGAATCCCATAATCATCAGGTAGCGGGGGATTAATAGCACTACGGATACGGAACCGCTCATCATCGCCGCTTCTTTGGGAGACTTGCAGGACAGAATTTTCTGCATATCATAGTTAGGAGCGGGACCAGCCATGCTCATAAAGATTCCTTTCAGCAACGCCATCATGACAAATATGCTTATCAGACTGTAAGGCTCGTTGGCCATTCGCTCGGTAAGGAGATTCATCCGGCTGCTCCAGTCGATATCAAGTGTCCAGCCGAAGAAGGGCGAATCCCAGCCGGCAGGAACAAATGAGTGAATCATGTCCGGTGCCACCATCTGCATACCAATGACGACAATAACGATGCCTGCCACGGTCATTATCAGAAACTGAACGACATCTGTCCATACGATACTCAGCATTCCGCCGAGCATCACATAGAATGTGGCGATGGTAGTAAAGAAAATACCATATACATGAGGAACATATTCTGCAGGAACATTGAAAGGAATAAATGGAGATACTACTTCCCAAGGGATGAATATCTCCATAAATTTACCAATACCTATGAACCCGTAACTTAAAAAACCGAGTACGCTAAGTAATGCGAATACGATAACAATCGTATGTGAAAGAGTAGAACCTTTCCCTTTTCCGAAACGGGTTTTAATCCATTCGGCACCGGTGAGAACGTTCGAACGGCGCAGCCACACGGATAAGTAAACCATTAGGAATATTTGGTTGAACACCGGCCATAACCAGGGAATCCAAAGACTTTTGAAACCATAAGCGAATGCCCAGTATACCATTAGCATTGTGCCCGTAATATCGAACATTCCGGAGGCGTTGGATAATCCCAACATATAGAAAGGCAATGATTTTCCACCTAAGAAGTAGGAGTCCATATTCTGGGCTGCCCGTTTTTTAAGAATGAGACCGATGACAATCATAGCGATAAGATAGGCGCATATGATAAGAAGGTCGGTAGTGTGTAATTTCATATTATTATTTTGAATCGATTTATATATTGTATCTTCTTTGCTGCAAAGGTAGGGGGAAAGAAGCAAGGAAACAAATATTATTTTAGCTCATTCTGATACTATGTTGAAATCTCCGGTATTCTTCTTATGTTACCTTGATTTTTTGTACTATATCTTTAATAATTGACAAAATAGTACTTTACTTATAAGAAATAAAATGAGAAAGCCGGAGTATATTTGAATATTTCTTTTATCTGCACAATGTTATATTTCGTGAGAAGAATCCGTCTAATAGACATTCAAGGGGAAAACATATCTCTGCTATTGTTCTTCTTTGAGGTTTAGGCATTTTTAGCGCTATGTTGCACATCGTTAAAGTTAGAAAAGATACATGATAATCTTCAAAATTCAGGCACAGATTGCATAGATTTCAGTTCTTTCATTTTATCAGAGCTGCAAAATCTATGAAATCTGTGCCTATAATTTGAAAATTGTGGAGAATTACTTATCGCCAGCCCGAAGGTTGTTCCAAATTCGGGTTAAGCTGTATTTCGCTGAACGGAATAGGAAAATAGTAATACTTTGTTTCATCGAATCTGGGTGGATTGCCTTGGTCAATTGTGAAACGGATGTTTCCTTTGTTACCTTCACTCAGATAGATGTTTCCCTTTTTGCCGTCTTTATCTACCAGGTAATAAGTCTTTTGCAATTTTGACAGTTCATTTTCGGTTAGTCCGGCTGTTTTGTCGGGAGATTCTAGTATGGCAATATCGTTCTCACCATCACCAGTGACGTCGTAAGCTCCGAATGCAGGAATATACACACCTTCGGCAGGACCTTCGAGCAATTTGCCGGCTTTCCATCTCATCAAATCATCATAACGAAGACCTTCGCAGGCCAGTTCTACACGGCGTTCGCGGCGTATTTCTAGAATTACATTGGCCAGTGTACCGGTTACGGCAGGATATTGGACTGTGAGTTTTGGGTCAGTGGCTACATCGAGTTTTAAATCTGGCATGCCTACACGCTTTCTCAATAGGTTGACTGTTGCATTCAAGTCTTCCTGTTTGATTGTACCCAGTTCTGCTTTTGCTTCCGCGTTAATGAGTAGTGTTTCTGCATATCTGAAAATAACGATGTCATTGTAGCCTGCATCATATCCACTGTTCAGTTCCGCTGTACGAGGGTAATATTTCAACTGAGGCAAGTATCCGTAATCTAGTTTGGCTACGGTAGGCAGTGATTCATTGGCTTTGATGAATCCTGCCGGCATGATAGTTTCTGCCATACGAGGATCTCTATCGTCAAACATTTCATTGTAGGTCTTTGTCGCGTAATTAGGGTCGGAGGTGGCGGGGGAACCGTTTAACTTGAGATAACTGTCTGCTAAACTGCGGCTTAGGTGCCACATCCAATCTACAACTGAGGGAGTGTTACTACCGCGTCCTAATGTGCGGTCGTAGTCGGCATAGAGGATGATTTCCTTGTTACCTTTCAGGTCACCTGTGAAGAGGGCTCGATAACCTTCTGCTCCTTTTCCGGTGATTTCAAATCCGGCTTTCATGATTTCTCCGGTTGCCCATACGGCTTTTTCGAGAAAATTATTGGCGGTATTTGTCAAATTCAGTTCTGTATGGTACTTACGGAAGGTACCTTCATGCAAAGCAAATCGTGCCAGCAGGCTGTAGGCTGCCCATTTGTTAATGTAGGTACGGCTTTCAATGGCTTTGATGTTCTTGGCTGCAAATTCCAAGTCTTCCATGATTTTATCGGCTATCAGTTCGCGACTGTCCATTCCTTTGTATAGATCAGGATCATTTGTACTCAATGGATGATCGTACCAAGGAGCGGCACCGTATCTTTTTAGCATTTTGAAATAGAAATTGGCACGAAAGAAACGTGCTACGCCGATGTAGTGGTCGATATCTGTCTGTTCACCTTTCACCTTATGTGCATTTACTAGCAATACATTGGCTTTGCGCAAGTTGTACCAGTCTTTATCTTCGTCTTTACTCCAGCCGCCTACGGTATTTTCGTTGATGGTTCCATGCAGCATACTGTATACTTCGTGGCTTGCTGTATAACCACCGATATTGTCGGAATAGAGGTCGTCCGATCCGTATGGCAAATCTTTATAGGAGTTGTTCAGGTAGATTGCCATGTCTTCCGGAGTTTGGAAGAAGGCTTCTTCATTCAGTTCGGTTTCCGGATACTTTTCCAGAAAGCTGTCGTTGCAGGCTGTGAGAAATACCAGGCTAATGCTCGCTGAAAGAATATATTTTAATGTTTTCATATTGTTATTGTTTACAGATTTAGAAATTCAAGTTAACACCAAATGTGAAGGAACGCTGCAACGGGTAGGTTTTGCTGCTTGAATCCAAGGCTTCCGGGTCGAGGTTGGCTTTCAGATGTTGTAACTCGCACAGGTTTTCACCGCTGAAGTAGAAGCGTACGCGTTCGATACCTACTTTGCTAGTCCATGTTTTGGGTAGTGTGTAGCCAAAGGTTACATTCTTCAGACGTAGATAGGAAGCGTCTTGTAGGTATTTGGTCTGAGGGCAAGCAAGCTCGGAACCGGTACTTTCTGCAATATAAGGCTTCACACGAGGGAAGTAGGCATTGCGGTTTTCGGGTGTCCAGTGATCGAGGTTACCTTTCTGTACGTTAGTCCAAGGTTGGGCATAAATACCCCAGAAATAGTGGTTACCGCCACCAGCGTACCAGTCTCTTTTGCCTATGCCTTGCAAGAAGATGCGTAGGTCAAATCCTTTCCAATTGGCATCCATGTCAATGCTATAGGGGAGGCGTATGGAACTGTTACCGATTTTTTTGAAGTCGCCCGGATCGGCGAGAGTTCCTTTGCCGTTACTGATTTCTTTGTCACCGTTGATATCTTTGAACTTCAGGTCACCTACGTAGAACTTGTAGCCCATATCATCTTCACCTACTTTGGTCTGGTCAGCATGGTTAGCAAGTTCTTCTTCGTTCTGGAAGAATCCTTCAGTAGTTAATCCCCAGATTTCACCCAATTCTTTACCTACATAATGATTGTCGTTTGTCCAAATGGAGGTACGAATTTTGTTACCGTTCTTGTCCGTGTCCCAAACGTAGTTATCGAACTTGGTGATGAATGAGCGGCTGTCCGAGATGATGAAACGTACGCCATAGCTGAAGGGTGAATCTGCTAAGTTGAACTGGTCTCTCCATGCCAATGAAAGTTCCCAACCACGGGTTTTCAGGTCAGCAGCGTTTTCTTTCGGTTCGCTGGTACCTAATACACTGGGAAGGGATTTTCCTTTGGTCAGCATGCCTTCGGTGTAGTGTACGTAGTAATCAAAACCAGCTGTCAGACGATTGTTGAGGAAGCCTAAGTCGATACCACCATTGATAGTACGCACCTGTTCCCAAGTCAGTGAGCTGGATACGATACCTGGCATGATAACCTGAAGTGGTTTTTTTCCGTCCAGAATCCATTTGCTTTCTTCTGCTTTCATCTGTGGAGAGAAGGCGTATGCACCTACGTTCTGATTACCTAAGCTACCGTAAGAACCACGCAATTTCATTGTGTTCAGTCCTATTTTGTTTTTTAGATTTTCCATGAACTTTTCTTGTGAAACGTTCCATGCGGCAGAAACAGAAGGGAAAAAGCTGTAACGGTCGTTCTTCGGGAAGGGGGAGGAACCGTCGTACCTGCCGTTAAACTCAACGATGTAGCGATTGTCAAATACATAGTTCAGGCGGAAGAAGGCTCCGCGAACAGACCAGTCAGTAATACTTTCGCTGGTTTTGACAGTACCGGTGGCAAGCTCGATAGTTGGGAAAGAGGTACTGATTAGTTGATCTCTGCTCGACCAGTAGCTGTTGGTACGTGTGTTTTCTTGGTTAAAACCTACCATTGCTTGTACAAAGTGTTGGCCGGCAAAAGTCTTGTGGAAATCAGTATATATATTGAATACATTGTTATCGTAGAACTGCGAGTCGTTACGGGCAGAGCTTGTAGTTGTGTTCTGTTCCAGTGCCATTTCTGGTCCTTGCTTGTAGGAGTAGGGCAAAGATGCTCTACGTGTACGTTCGCTGTCGCGGCGGAAGGTGGCGTCTGCTTTGATTTGCCATACATCCTTCAACAGGTCGATGGTAGCGGCAAACGTGGTGGAAAAGTCACGTCGGTCGTTGACGGAACGTCCTCCATTCTCTAGCAGTCCCAGTATGGCACCTCCAGATTTGGTATATGTTCCGTCCGGGTTTCTTACTACGTCGAGCGTACTTTTGCGGTTCACCTCGTGGAAGAAACTTTCCATATCGATGTTAGGTTTGTCGTATTTGCGGAATGCAAACGATGTATTATTGCTGATGTTCAGCCAGTTGGTGAGTTGGAAATCTACTTTAGCACGCATATTGTAACGGTCGTAGATGTCGTTACCTTTCTTGAACATACCATCTTGGCGGTAGTATTCGCCAGAAAGGTAATAGCCAGCTTTTTTGGTACGCTGGGCAATGTTGAAATTGACAGTGTAGGAAGGTGCTGCATTTTTGTAGGTTTCGTCCATCCAGTCCGTCTGTCCGTAGTAAGCCCATTTGTTCGGGTCGCTCGGGTCTACTATGACTGCTGGTAGCGACGGGTCGTTAACGCGCTTTTGGGCTTCCGCCATTTGTTCTTCTGTGTAGAAACTGTACGTACGTGCTTGATTCTGGATGGTCATTACTTGATATGGATCGGTCACATGTTCGGGCAGGCGTGTGATTTTACGTGTTGAGTAATAAGCATTGACAGCTACGCTGATTTTCTCCGATTTTGCAGATTTGGTAGTGACTAGAATTACGCCGAATGCAGCACGTGCACCGTAGATAGCTGCTGATGAAGCGTCTTTCAGTACAGATACGTTTTCGATGTCGTTAGCATTCATACGGGAGAACTCGTCGGCTGTGACGGGAATGTTGTCTACTAGAATCAAGGGTTCGGCCGAATCACTGTTGATGGAACCAATACCGCGAATATTATATTTCGGCGAGGAATTGGCATTACCATCCGTGACTGTAATGTTGAGGTTGGGTACAGCTCCTTGCAAACCGAGCCCAGCATTGGATAGCGAACGGTTTTCTAGTACTTTAGAAGATACCGCGTCTACGGCTCCTGACATATTTACTTTTTTCTGGGTACCGTAACCCACTACTACGACTTCATTCAGCATTTCTGAGTCTTCCTTTAGTATTATCTGGAGGACTTTCTTTCCATTGAGGTTGACGGTTTCTGTCTTATATCCAATGTAGGACACTGTGAGGATAGAATTGGGGGAGACGCCTTTAAGCGAGAATTTGCCGTCTATATCAGTGATTGTTCCATTGGTACTTCCTTTTACTAGGACATTTACGCCGATGACGGGTTCTCCTGTTTGGTCGACTACGGTTCCTGTTACTGTGATGTTTCCCGTTTGCTGCACAATCGCTATTTCGTCACTAGCAATTACCATCATGCTACTACCGGGAGTCAAAAGGGACAGAACCAAACAAACTCTTTTAACTAAAGAGTTTACTTTGTGCTTTTCATTTTTCATGTTTTCTTTTATTTAAATTATATACATATTTTATAGTTTCTCTGTATTAGAGTATGGATTAAAGGTATCATCCATATTTTGTTTCATTTCTTTTCATATAGGCTGCATTTTTAAAGGTTTATACATTTATTTTATATAGTGCAAATTTAAATGATTGCCTTGTTTGTAGTGTAGACTTATTTTAACTTATGCTGATACTATTCTATCAAATTCATTTTGCTTTTAAAGATAAATTTGTTTCGTTTCTCCTGTGACGATTTTGTTTGACTCTATGAGCTTACAAATGTTTTCCACGGAAGCAGCTGAACGTAAACCGTCAACAGGTGTGTGGAGGCAATAATCCGTTAGTCTGTCAATAGTCGAAGTTGCCACGTGCATACGGGTGTCGGAAGAAGCGTAATAGATATATACTGTCCCGTCCTCGTCCGCAATCCAGCCATTGGAGAAGAGCACATTGGATACATCACCTATTCTTTCTCCGTCTATCGGAGCCAGCAAATATCCTCCTGGTTCAGCGATGATTCTTGTCGGGTCTTCCAAAGAGGTCATATACAGATAAAGTACATAACGTAGACCAGCAGCACAGGCACGAACCCCGTGGGCGAGATGTAGCCATCCTTTTGTGGTTTTGACAGGATGAGGTCCTTCGCCGTTTTTCACCTCTTTTATAGTGTGGTAGTGGCGGTGGTTGATGATAGTCTCTTCTTTCACTTCTGCATGAGTCATATCATCAATGAGTGCCCAGCCGATACCTCCGCCGTTTCCGGCGTCAATAAAACTATCTTGTGGACGAGTGTACAATGCGTATTTTCCGTTAACAAATTCTGGATGCAGAACGACATTGCGTTGCTGGCTTTTGGAAATCAGATTCGGCAAACGTTCCCAATTCTTCAGGTCTTTGGTGCGGACGATACCTGCTTTTGCAATGGCAGACGACAAATCGCCCGGAGCTGCGTCCGGGTCAAGGCTTTCGCTACAGAAAATACCATAAATCCAACCGTCTTCGTGTGCTGTCAGGCGCATATCGTAGACATTTGTCTCTGTCGGATCAGTATCCGGTAGTCGTATCGGATATTCCCAGAAACGAAAATTATCGATTCCATTAGGGCTTTCAGCAATGGCAAAGAATGACTTACGGTCGTTTCCTTCTACGCGGACCACCATAAGATATTTTCCTTTCCACTTGATGGCTCCCGAATTCATAGTGGCATTAACACCAATCCTTTCCATTAACCATGGATTTGTTTGGGGATTTAAGTCATAACGCCATTCTAAAGGGATATGTTCTGCTGTGATAACAGGATATAAGTAACGTTGAAATATTCCGTTGTAATGACTTTTATCTTCCAGATTTTTACGAGTTAGAAGTCGAAAATATGATTCTTTGAATTTTCTAAATTTTTGTTCGGTATAAGTAGGCATAACTTTTTATTTAACGGGTGTTACAAACGAGGGATTATAAACGGACCTTTCCAACAAATGTGACAACACTATATGGCGGTATTGTAAGGTTATAATATTCTTTGTTCTCCTGTACAATTGCCATTTCTGTCCAACTGTTATCTTCATTGGTTATATATTGTTTTAATAGGCCATTTATATTTGCTCCATCCAAACGAAGGCTGGTCTGAATTGTCTGTTTAGATGAATTGATTGTTACAAGAGTATACTCATCGTCTTTTTTATATGCAGATATTAAAAGAGGAATGCCGCTAGACTGGGTTACTTGTATCCGTGTACTCTCTTCAGGGATGTAGCGAGAAAAGTTTCCAAAAATATCATATCTTTTAGATAATAGAAAATCTTTTCTGTTTTTATCTAAAATAATGAGACTTTCATTATTGGATGTTGGCATGGCTCCTCCCCACCATATAATTGCGTTTACATTTGCTTTTGTAAGATAATTGTGAAAAGTAACAGCCCACTTCAGTCCGTCATGTATGGAGATGTCGAGTGGATTTACATCGCTTATTTCTGTTATCCATACCGGTATATCGGCTTTTTCTGCCATTTCAAATGGTAGAATAGCTGTTTTAAGATATTCTTTATCTACTTTTATTGGCATTATATCGGGTGATAAGCTATAGCCATGCCCGGCAGCAATGAGATTGAAATCTTTGGCTTCGGGATAGTTCTGAAGAATTGTATCAGTGAAGTCTTTGGATGAAACCATTTTTAATTGAGGCATATAAACAGCCCATAAAGGATTTTCTCCAAATATGATTTTGGCAGGAATATTCTCTTTTCGAAAGGTTGGACCGAGATATGAGGTGATGAATTTTCCCATTTCGTCTGCTGTCCATAAGGAAGAGTTCCAAGGGGCTGCATAACCGGGCTCGTTGGATGGTGATATAGCATAAGGTGCAATGCCTTTAGATTTGTAAGCGTTGTAGAAAGCGGCAAGATAATTAGCAAAATCTGTATAACATTCTGTTTTGAGCCGACCATTTGAAACCTTGCCATTACTTTTCATCCAAGCAGGAGCACTCCATGTGGAGAATACTAATTTGCTGATGTGGTATTTATTTTTAGCTTTTAACGTAAGCCATAACTGTCCTCGTCTTAATAAATCATCGGATTTGTTGATGAAATCAGAATCGCTCAATTCGATATGGATGTCGTCGTTAAGGTTAAAATCCTTGTCTGTTTCATTCTCCCAATAATGCGGGAATATCTCTCCTCTTAGAATATTCAAGCGCAATCCATCTTTACCGAACATTTTGTCCATGACTTGCTCTCTATTTTTGAAGGCGAACAATTCTTTTGCCCAGCCAGCCTGGGCTATTCCGAATCCGTCTATTCTTTGTTTGCAATCCTTCCATCTGATGACGATACCGGAATTGTACGGCTCTTCTGAGGCCATAGCAGCAGAGGCACTTGAGCAAAGCTGACTACATAATAGTGTACCGAAGGCGAGGATATAATATAATTTCATATTTCAGAATTTTAGTTGTAAAATGAGAGAATAATTTGTTGCAAAAGTATCGCGTTGTTGAGTTGTGAGCAAATAGGATTTTATCATTTGCTGATACAATTATATCAAAAAACATAGAGATAAGTAAAATAGCGACTTAATTTAATCCAAAGAATGACTTGATTTTCAAACGTGTGTGTTAGGAATCAATTTCATTTTGTAAAGATGTCGTATTGTAAGATATAGTTTATTTTTTTAAAAAAGAAAGAGAGAAAATAAAAGGAGAAACTGGTTTTGTTTCCAGTTTCTCCTTTCCCTTTCCAGTATATAATCTCAAAGCGATTATTTGAAAACAATCTTCATTGGTCTACCTATCCAGACTTGTGGTTGTTCGAGGTTGAAAATGTGAGCTATTGTAGAAGCTACATCATATTGCATCATGCTTACATCATCAAAACGAAGTCCTTTTTTAATATTCTTACCGGAAATGATGAAAGCTGTTTCCATTTCTTGCATTGTTTTGCCGCCGTGACCCTTCTTGATGCCTCCATGGTCGGAAGTCAATATGAAAATAGTGTCATCAAGGATGCCTGCATCTTTTACGGCCTGGACAATCTGGCCGACATAAGTATCCAACTCCTTGAGTTTCTCATAATATGCGGGAGTGTCATGTCCTTCAGTGTGTCCGGTATGGTCGGGACTATCATAGCAGATAGCAACAAGAGTCGGATGTTTCTCCTTTATGTAAGCAGATGCCATATTGCCTAACTCTTTGGGAGTCTTGTTGTAATCGGCCACATGATAATGATAACTTAGAGAAAGTGTATCTACTAAATACTTGATTCCGTTCCATTCATACAGACAGCCGATCTCTGCTTTCGGACGGGCATCACGCAGTAATTGGAAGATAGTGGGGAAGATTCCATTCTTGTTTAAAACACGTGACGGAAGTTCCGGAGTTTTAGATCCCCATTCGGTGTATCCGTGAAGTTCGGGACCGGCTCCCATAAACATGGATGCCCAGTTGATAGCACTGGACGAAGGAAGTGCCGAGCGTTTTTTGAGCGTGTAAGCTCCGTCTTCCATTAGTCTCTTGACATTGGGCATGTCTGCTTTAGGCAAGCTGTAAGCTCCCCAACCGTCCAGTCCGATGAGAACAACATGTTTGGCTTTGTCTTTTCCTTTGGCATTGCAGGAGAATGTGAAACAAAAAAGCAGTGCGAATGTAGCAAGTAGCGTGAAAGCGTTTTGTCTATTCATGATATTTTCCA
>VOFI01001413.1_pt1 | contig 42000 bp, 56 predicted proteins | sample 5384131 | NCBI WGS metagenome assembly VOFI01 (sample SAMN12384728, study PRJNA508395) | human gut metagenome | isolation source: healthy gut H | host: Homo sapiens | reverse complement strand
AAGTTCATGTTACTATATATATGTTTAAATGTTCATAAATGCCTCCGCGCCTCTCACATAGTCGTTCTGTGGCACATTTGAGACTGTTTCTTCCCCGTCAACTTGGTCAAGGTTCTTCTCCAACACATTGCGGATGGTCGTGTAGGTGATGGATGAACAACCTGCCAGACGCTTGCAGGCCTTCTCCAGGCGCTCCTTGCCGTACTTGCGCTTGAGAGACAGGACTCCTTGGCAGGACTTGTACGACTGCTCGACATGCTTCGTGCGATTGAGGATGGATTGGACTGCGGCAGTGGTGTTGCAGCCGACCAATGCCGCCTCCTCCAGGAAATAGGCGGCATTATATCCCTGTCCGTGCTTGTAGGCAAGATGTTTGTCTGGCATATGCTCGTCAAGCGTGCTGTACCCAGAACCTTGGCGACGCTGATGGATGGCTATGCGAGAACTCCCGGAGTAAACCTCCACGGTATCCAAGTCCCACAGTACGCTCACCTTTTGCCCGACATACTGGTATGGTACGCTATAGTTGTGCTTGTCAACCATGACGTGATAGGTACCGGACAGTTTCACCTCCTTGCGATATCTGAAGCGGTATGGAGTCATGGGCAGTTTGCCCAACGTAGGGTGCTCTTCCGCCTCGAAGATGTCACGTCTGCTTCTCCCTGTCGTTCTGGACGGCTTTTCATTGAAGCCGTCCATCAACTCATAGATACGGGCATTCATACTCGGTAGATTGTAAAACACCTCGTCATGTAGCAGAGCGTAGGCGGCATTGTAGGTCTTTTGGACGAGTCCCTCGACTGGACCTTTGTCCCTGGGAGTGCGAACCCTGCAGGTTTGGAGGGTTGTATCGTAGTAGGCGGCCCATTCCACGGCTGCATCATTGAACGCTGGCTCGTAGCGGTCGTATTTCTTCACCCACTGCTTCATGTTGTCACTCTTGGCTATGCGAGTTGTTCCGCCGAAGTAAGAGAAGGCATCGGATATACCGCCGAAGAAGTTCTCCATGGAAGCGTTGTACATAGCCTTGGCAAATCCCAAGCCGCTGTATGGCAGGATACAGACCAAGACGACAACCTTGGTTAGCTCACCTGTCTTCGGGTCGGTAAGCCACAGGGCATCGCCGGCGAAGTCAATCTGCATCTCTTCCCCAGGAATATAGGTGTTATGGAAGCTGAGGTTGTGTGAGTACTGATACTCACGGATTGACTTCTTGAACTGGGTGTATCCATATCCGTCGGGATGCTCCTTCTTGTATGACTCGTGTAGGGCTTGAATGGTGAGGTAGCGGTTATGCGACAAGTCTGACACATATTCAGGCAACAGCCCGTCTAGCACCTGACGTTGGGAAGATGGGGCTGCTGTGGGTTTGGACAACTGGAGGAAAGATTCTATTTCCCCGTCACTCATGCGGCCTATCACGCCATAGGACAAACCTTGGGAATCCGCCAAGGTCTTGTAACGGTTCAGTACGCCACGTCCCATGTGTAGTTGCTCGCAAATGGTGCGTTGCGGTATTTTTGCCGCTAGCATTTGAAATGAACGTTTTAATTTACTCATGTTTACATTACTTTGTGCCATATCTATACAGATTTAAAAAATTCTTCTGCAAAGATAGGCGGTTATTATTATACATGAGCAGAACTTTACATCTTTTTGGTACCGATTGGTGCGCTATGATGGTACCGATTCAAGTGATACGATGGACCGAATGCAGTGCTATGATGGTACCGATTCAAAGGCAAATGCCAACTGACTGTGCATCCCAAATCCAAAGCAAAGATGAAAGCCAAACTAAAGGAACTTACGAATCGGAGCAAGGGATGGGGATATGAAAAATGGAAGCAAAAAGCTAGAGGAATACATACGAGGATGGGTGGGGTACTATCATCTTGCAAATATGAAGCAACTGCTCCTTGAAACGGACAAATGGCTGCGCAGACGAATACGCATGTGTATATGGAAGTCTTGGAAGAGAGTCAAGACGAGGATTGCCAACCTCGTAAGGTGTGGTATAGATAAATACCAAGCCTATATGTGGGGAACAGCCGTCTTGGGTATTGGCGTGTAGCAGACAGTCCTATTTTGAAAATGGCTATCAGCAATGATAGTCTTCGTAAGACAGGGTATGTCACGCTGATGGGTTCGTATCTCGAATGGCACCCAAAGTAGGAACCGCCGTATGCGGAACCGCACGTACGGTGGTGTGGGAGGTCGGTGAATGCGAAAGTAGGAGGTAAATGCCTCTTATGAGTAACATTTACCTCCTACCCGATTATGGAAAAAGAGAAGCAAAGGAGGTTGTCTTAGGGGAAGGACTTCCTATTTATGATGGTATCGATTTTGCCTGTATCTCTTTCTCGCCGTAATAATCAAGGAATAATCTAAAAAGTTACCAAAAATTTCAATGCCAAAACGGGAGATTAATTCCTGTTTAAGATTGTTTGAGAAATTGCATCCATAAAATGCCCTTTCTTCAATATGGGTTACGCCATCAGGGATGATAATATCACTCAAAGAACAGCAACCACTAAATGCATAAAATCCAATGCTAGTTACGCTATCAGGGATGGCTATGTTAGTCAAAGAAGAGCAACCACTAAATGCACAATGCCCGATGCGAGTAACACTATCAGGAATAACGAGACTACGCAAAGAAGAGCAACCACTAAATACTTTCTTCCCAATGCAAGTAACACTATTAGAAATAACGAGGCTACTCAAAGATTTACAATTACTAAACGTACCATCCCCTATGCTTGTAACACTATTAGGAATAACAATATCTGTCAAAGAAGAGCAATCACTAAATGCCCAATCCCCAATGCTGGTAACACTATCAGGGATGGCTATGTTAGTCAAAGAAGAGCAAACACTAAATGTATCCTCTCCAACACTAGTTACGCCATCAGGAATAACGAGACTCTTCAAAGATTTACAACCCCAAAATGCCCTATCTCCGATACTTGTAACGCTATCTGGAATAACAAGGCTACTCAAAGAAGTGCAATCACAAAATGCATAATCCCCGATGCGAGTTACACTATCAGGGATAACAAGGCTACGCAAGGAACGGCAATCACTAAATGCATAATCCCCGATGCGAGTTACACTATCAGGGATAACAAGACTACGCAAAGAATAGCAATCACAAAATGCACAATTATTGATACTCGTAACACTATCAGGAATAACAAGACTCTTCAAAGAACGGCAACCTCCAAATGCACAATTCCCAATGCTTGTAACGCTATCAGGGATAACGAGGCTACTCAAAGAAGAGCAACCTTCAAATGCACAATACCCTATACTAGTTACACTATCAGGGATAACGAGGCTACTCAAAGAAGAGCAACCTTCAAATGCCTTATCCCCAATACTGGTTACACTTTCCGGAAGGACGAGACTCTTCAAAGATTTACAACCCCTAAATGCATCATCCCCAATGCTGGTTACACCATCAGGAATAACAATTTTAGCATGAATAGCGAGCCAACATAAAGAACGGCAACCTTTAAAGGCTCTATCCACAATACTCGCTCCAGTAGCACGAATAACAAGGTTACTCAAAGAAGAGCAACCCCTAAATGCCCAATTAACATAATCAGCAACACTATCAGGGATAACAAGGCTACTCAAAGAAGTGCAACCACTAAATGCCCAAGTCCCTATACTAGTTACACCATCTGGAATAACAATGTCTGTCAAAGAAGTGCAACCACTAAATGCACAATCCCCAATGCGAGTAACGCTGTCAGGGATAACGAGGCTACTCAAAGAAGAGCAACCATCAAATGCACTATCCCCAATGCTAGTTACACCATCTGAAAGAACGAGACTCTCCAAAGATTTGCAACCTTTAAAGACACTATCCACAATACCCGCTCCAGTAGCATGAATAACGAGGCTACTCAAAGAACCGCAACCCCAAAATGCACTATCCCCGATGCGAGTAACGCTGTCAGGAATAACAAGGCTACTCAAAGAAGAACAGCCCATAAATGCCCAAGTCCCTATACTAGTTACACCATCTGGAATAACAAGGCTACTCAAAGATTTGCAATCATAAAAAGCATAATCCCCTATACAGGTAACACTCTCTGGAAGAACAAGGCTACTCAAAGATTTGCAATCATAAAAAAGCACCATTTTCTATGCTGGTAATACTGTCAGGAATGGCATATGACTTGGCTTTTTTGTCTCTAAATGCGATAATTTTGCTTTTGTCCTTATCAAACAATACTTTATTGTCATAAATAAAGTAAGGAGACAAACATTTTAGTTCACCATCCCAGCCAGAAAAAGGATTACCTATAATGTTGCCAACACTTTCCGGAAGGACGAGGCTACTCAAAGAACCGCAACCCCTAAATGCGCTATCCCCAATGCTAGTAACACCCTCTGGAATAACAAGACTACCCAAAGATTCACAACCACTAAATGCACTATCCCCAATGCTGGTAACACCTTCAGGGATGGCTATGTTAGTCAAAGAACCGCAACCTTCAAATGCCTTATCCCCAATACTAGTTACACTATCTGGAAGAACAATATCAGTCAAAGAAGAGCACTCACTAAATGCACTATCCCCAATGCTGGTAACACCTTCAGGGATGGCTATGTTAGTCAAAGAACCGCAACCTTCAAATGCCCAATCCCCAATGCTAGTTACACTATCAGGAAGAACAATATCAGTCAAAGAAGTGCAACTATCAAATGCACCATCCCCAATGCTAGTAACACTGTCAGGAATAACTATACTACGCAAAGATTCGCAATAATCAAATGCACAATCCCCAATGCTAGTAACGCTGTCAGGGATGACAATACTGATTAAAGATTCGCATAAGAAAAATGCACAATCCCCAATACTAGTTACACTGTCAGGAAGAACAATATCAGTCAAAGAAGAGCAACCATCAAATGCACTATCCCCGATGCTAGTAACACTATCAGGAATAACAAGGCTAGTCAAAGAAGTGCAACCTTCAAATGCACTATCCCCAATGCTGGTAACACTGTCTGGGATAACAATATTACGCAAAGATTTGCAATCATAAAAAGCACCATTTCCTATGCTGGTAACATAATCAGGAATGACATATGATGTCGTTTTTTTATCTCTAAATGCGATAATTTTGCTTTTGTCCTTATCAAACAATACTTTATTGTCATAAATAAAGTAAGGAGACAAACATTTCAGTTCACCATCCCAGCCAGAAAAAGGATTACCTATAATGTTGCCAACACTTTCCGGAAGGACGAGACTACTCAAAGAAGTGCAATCACTAAATGCTCTCTTCCCAATGCTAGTTACGCCATCAGGAACAACAAGGCTACGCAAGGATTTACAGTCTGCAAATGCCATGTCACAAATAATCTTTGTCCCCCTCTTTTATGGAATAAGTACTATCAAGATTTTGTGGAGCTTTTAGCAATTTTCTTCCATCTTTGCTATATTTCACACCAAATTCATCCATAATGGCCTCGTTTAACTCTGCATTCGTTGCTTCGGTGGACATATCAAGATTATCACTAGCATCTTGACTTGCCTTTTTACATATTCTGATATTGTTGGATACTGCATAGCTTTTACATTTAATTATTCGTTTCATTTTGCCATATGAATATACGACATGGCAAAAGTACACATTAAAATTAAAACCGACAAAAGAAACTGCAGAAAATTGATTAATCATCGCTTATTATTTCTATTTCGATGGAAATATATGAGAGAAAATCCATTTCTAAGTTCGTTATGATTCTTGAAAAATCCTCAAAAGATTGGTCTATATCGGGTGGCTTTTGGAGTATGGTTGAAAATTGCAGTTACAGTTGTACACTGGTAAATACTATAATTCTATTGAAGAGTTGACAGAGGAAGAATGGAAGATTCTTGATAGTGTCGGGTATGGAAATCTCTTTCCATTAGAGTTACCTAGTACATTAAAAAAAGAAAATATATGTTGATGGGCATACAGGTATAGAACGTAATCAATATGAGGATATTGTTGATAGAGTTAGCTATCGAACCCTTCAAAGAAAATTTCAGTCATTCTGTAATTTAAAGGCTATCTTTGAAGCGTATGGTGAATCTGATGTCGTGTTCATTTTGTCTTGGAGTGGCTCTGAAAAAATATTTTTTGAAGGATTGGATTACGAAAGTAAAGCCGAATGGTACGAGCATGGCTTACGTGCAGTTTATTTGAGTAAGACGCACAAAACGAAAGTGATTTGTGGACTAGTCATCCTAACAAATTTCGCTATTTGGGCACTAATCCACAAAAGATGTGTCAATATCTTAGTGATACTTATAAGGCTTTGACTGGATTGCATTAGTGTCAAACAAGGAATATGAGGTGGAGGATAATCTCCACCTTTTATTCCAATACAATTCAGTATCTTCCTAAAACGAAATTAGGGGAGCTTACTCATCTCGAGCAAACTCCCCTATGGTGTATGAGAGAAGAATTTTAGTGCTTTTACTCAAAAGCTACATTCAGTATATATTATGTATATATGTGTACATGTATTCACGTATTCATGAATACACGTTTCAGCCTATTTCAGCAAGACAACGGTTGTGAAACGGTTTGCCTCATTCGCCGCATATTTGTCTATACCGCCTAAGTTGTAGGCTTTAATCTGGCTCTTATCTACACCTCGCTTGATGAGAGCCTTGGCTATGAACTTGGCACGGCGCTTACCCAAATCCTGGTTGCCGGACTGAGTGCCAATAGCACTATCGGCTGCACCGGATATTTTAATCTTCAGGTTTTCCTGCTTGGCCATCTTCGCAATATCGTCGTCGAGGTTCACGAGCTGTGACTTGTCAACCAGTTTGTCGGAGTTGAGCTTGAAGAAGAAATACACTGGAACACCGATGCTTACTTTCAGGTGGTCAGAAGATGAAAGGGAATCTGAGCGATAACCATCAGCATTACCTGCCATGTTGCCATCACCGTTGCCCATTGCACCCAGCTTGCTGTTGCCATTCATCGAGAGTCGGGCACGGAGGGAGTTGAGACCACTGTAGCTGTTCTTCGGATAGACGGTCTTGCCATCGTCGTTTCCTGCAAGTCGCTTTTCCAGATGAGCATTTCTATCCCTCATGTAGGCAATGTAATCCTGGAGGGCGAGATTCTGCTCGATGTAGGGAGTTGCATCCACTACTCGCTTCCACCCCGTCTTGCCTATCGTGAAGGACAGACCAGCTGAAACGGAAATCATGTTGTCTCCGAACTTGGTTGAAGTTCCGATGCCGTCGAAGTTCCTGGTGGTCAGCATTCCACTCACCTCTCCTACGAGATGAACTCGGTCGCTGATGCGGTAACGAGCTTCCACTCCATAGGTAAAGGCAAACGGATGACTGCCACTTGAACCGCCCTGGCAGGTACAGTTGTTGATCCAGTCGGAATTATGAATCATGCCGACACCTACGAAGGGAATCACATCCCAAAGAGGGATTCCGCTTTCGTTCTGACGGATTCCGGACGTGATGTTGTACAGAAAGTCTGCATGGACAAACTGATACTTCATCGTTTGGAACTCTGAGTTCTTGAAGCAGAGTCCCTGAAATCCTATTCGTCCACCGATTGCGGGCGTGAACCATTTGCCGACTCCTATCTGCAAGAGAGGACACGGTCGAACACGTCACCGCAACCAATGGGCGTCCCAAGAAAAGCTGAAGCCCCGCCCTTTGCTTCTATAAACCAATTTCTACCCCAGTTGGCTGCTTCGCTTACATGCTTGAGATATGTAGGATTAACAGGCATGAGCATCTGCTCCTGAATGAATTAAAGACTGTCAAATGTCCGGCAGTCTGTTTTGTAAAAGCAAGTGCAAAATTACGAAATGTTTTTGTAAAAGCTTTTGGTGTTGAGAACCTAACGAGTCCGTTTGCATTCTCAATAGCACCCTTTTGCCATGAGGAATACGGATCAGCAAAGTACACTGGTACACCCAGAGATTTGCTGATTATCTCATGTGCAGCAAATTCCATCCCATTGTCTGTTGTTATGGACTTTATTTTTTCCCTTGAATGGCATAAGTATCTTCTTTACAGTCTCAGCCAATTTCTTAGCATTCTTTCCGTGCTTCAACTTTCTCATAAACAGCATATTTGTTTGCTTTTCAACCAATGTAACAATTGCTCCACAATTACCCTTTCCAACGATTGTATCCATCTCAAAATCACCAAATCGCACTCCATCAACCTCCTTGGGTCTTTCGCTGATACTCACACGATTAGGTATGACAATGCGTTTGCCACCTACAGGTCTTGCACGATGTTTCAATCTGTGACGGCAATTTTTATACAAAGAACCTCCCTCTTTTTTTTGTCTTTCCTGATTATGCGATAGATACTCTCCGTAGAGATGCGCTTGCCTTCCTTGGCAAGGTAGCCAGATATCTGTTCCGGGGACCATTGCTTCTCTTTTTAAAAGGCGTAGAGCCTCTTCCCTTACTTCCTGGGAGATGCGACGATTGCCTGGAGTTCTGCGCTTTTTGCGGCGGGCATTGGCTTCTGCGGTTTCCCAGTTGTAATGGTTACGACTGCCACTATTTCGCTTTAATTCGCGATAAATGGTGGATAAATCTACATTTATTGCCTTGGCAATATCTTTTTACTCATTTTCTTTTGAAGTAACACATTTATTGTGTACCTTTGCTCCGAAATAATTTGTTTGTACATAGCAATGCAAATATAATTATTTCTGGGGAGACAGCGGTCTCCCATTTTATTTTTTGCATTGCTCATTGAATTTCTTGACATCATGGGGGCTACTCGCCCCAAACCCCTCGGTGTTTTCAGGTATAGATTATAAAGCCTGAAATGCCTTCTGCTGTTCAAGGCTCTGGATCTTACGGGCGATGTCGGCACTGATGTTGTCGCTGTTGGCTTGCAAGGCTCTCAGCGGTTTGAGTTCTGCTTCGAGACGGTCGATTTCAGCCTTCAGATTCTCAATCATAGAGGTGAAGGATTTCTGCTTCTTCTGGGCGATGGAGAGTTCCACATTCAGATCTTCGAGGGCTTTCCGGGTGTTCAGCATCTGGGCTTCGAGTGTCACGCACTCGTTAGCAAGCCATCGTCGATATTCTTCCGTTGAACGGTGACGTGCTCCAGTCTCTGCTATCGACACCCCTCTCGTGAGTCCCCATTTCTCATTGACCTTGGCAAGTTCGTCGTGCAGGGCAAGAAGATAGTTCTTGTAATCTATGCGGTTCTGACCATGGAAGATTTTCTTGAAGGCGAACTTCTTATCTTTATCTATCGGCAGAAGCGCACAGTGGACGTGCGGATTCTTCTCATCGCAGTGGACGATGAAGGAGACGATGTTTTCCTCTCCATATTTATCTGCCACAAAGCGGTAGATGTCCTGTGCCCACTTCTCTATTTCTGGCATTCGACGGATGTGATCATTACCACCCTTGCTTTTAAAATCCACCTCCTGATTGCCAAAGGCAAGCTCTCGCATACGTTCCGTTGAACCGCCGAAGATGAAATTCACCACAGTTCGGAAACGAGGCTCTGCCAGTCCTTCGTTGGGGTCTTTAATGCCACGTGAGACGAGATTTTCTGCCATACGCCTGGTAAGCGGACGGCTCTTGTCTATCGGGGCGACGATGCCACCAGGACGGATCTCGAAGTTGAGATGCTCACGGCTACGGTCGTAGTTGCCTTCACGCATGGCCTGGTTCCATCCCTTCTCCGTCCAGTCTCTCAACTCCTCGTTGCCTACCGAAGCGAGACCTTTGGTAACCTTTGATGTCCATGACTTGTTTTGATGATGTTCCCATATCGTATTTCTTTGCTATAGTCCTTACTCCAGGAGCCTTTTTCAGTCTTGGCAACACAAGGAAATCTGACCCAGCTTGCTGTTTATCTGGTCAGCCCTCCCGACTACTTTTGTAGGTCGGGGTATTAGGCTTCCCAAGACTGAAAAAAAGTGGCACGTGCAAGCACGCTGCCTCACGTTGCTTGAAATCATTCAGCGATGTGCTAACGGGCGTCCTGATCGCCATCAGCGTGCCTCGCATGGAATAAGGGGAATATGACTGTTGTTTTTAATCGTCGGAAGACTCCGCAGGTGCTACCTTTTCGGATGGCTCCCTGGCCTCAGTAAGAGGACGAGGGGGATTCACATAGTAGTGGGATGCGGAGCCGGAGATGTAGTGCTCGAAGATGCAATCCAGGAGTACTATCTCCGCTTTCGAATATCGGGTTGCCACTTCGTCCATATAACTCGGCTTGGTGTTGCCACTGATGGCTTTAGCCAGAATGCCAAGAGAATCTATCACTTTGTGCCAGTCCCAGACATGGTCTTTTCCGAAGAGCAGGCTCACGGAATCGGAAAGTTCCTCAGGCAGTTCTTTCTCCTGATTGAGATAACGGAGGATGGAAACTGCCAGTGAATCGAACACCTGGGCTTGCTTGTTGAGTACACGTCTGGCAGGAATGCCGCCATATCCTTCCTGCTTGCCCATGTTCATCTTCAAGTCGTAATAACGGCTGTAGGAATCGGCCACTTCCTTGGCGGTGGATCTGCCCTTGATGAAGCGGATGAACTGCATGGCGCAGAAGTCGAGGATGTCGTCCGGACTCTCGATAAGAAGAGACAAACGTTGCTCCAGGTTGACAGAGAAGATGAAGCTCTTGGAGTATGGCTCTACGGAAAGCTGACCAAGTTTGGTGAGTCCGGAGATAAACTGGCGAACCGTGGCACGCTGCCATTGCCACTGACGGGCAAGTTCGGAAATGGTGGCAACAAACTGGCCGGGCAACAGCTGGAGGGCTCCATCGGTTCCCGGCGACTGATAGGCTCCTGATGATGCTTTTGAAAGCAGGTCGCAGTAGGCTTCCAGCTTGCTGTAACGTTCCTCTGCTTTCGGCTTCAGAAACTCCAGCAACGAACGGTCAACACCTCTGCATCTGTCTGCTTCGGGCGTCTGTTGATTGTGACGATGAGTCATTTGAGTCATTTTTGATTTTGGAATGTTGAGCAAGTGGATATGATTCTGTGCCAGTTGCAGGTGGCACCTAATAGTAATTTCTGATAATCAGCGCAAGCAGTTCCTTCGGGTTGTTGATGGCCTCAGGATGGCTCTTCATGCGGAGCACTTTTCCAGATGGATAGAAGCCTGCTGCCACGCTGACGGTAAAGAGGAACAAAGACATGCTGTTCATATAAGGTAAGGCGTAGCAAACCATCGAGAGCAGCAAGGTGGCGAACCACAGTCTTTTCCTCTCATGCAAAAGATGGAAGGTGCTTTCTGCGATTCTTCTGTTCAGAAGCACCAGGGTCAGGAGTGTTGACACTACTACAGAGAGATTGGGAGCCGTGACATGGCAACACCAGTTGATGAAGATAAGCATCAGTACAACCAGATAGGCATAGAGATTTCTTGCGCTCTGAAACATGGCCATCTTCCACATAAACCGCTTCATGAATCCATATTCCTTTCTGTAGAGACAGAAGAACGCTGTCAGCAAGAGGAAGGGAAAAGCGAACCGGATGAGGGTTAATATCTGTATCATATATTTCTTTTTTTACTTGTTATTACCTTTGTCGAGTGATTCAAGTCGCTCGGCAATTCTGTTGTTTAACTGGATGTTATAACTGGGCGACATCTGGTCAACGGTCGGGTCTTTCGCCAGTTCTTCATCAGCCTCGATGAGAAGACGGAGATAGAGATCCACATTGGAATTGTGGTCTAACTTCTCCGTAGGCATGGCTTCAGGCGATTTGCCATGAGTCTCTATCGGAAGCATCGTATCAGGGTCGATGTCATCAGGGAGCTGATAGGCCGTCTGAATGCTTCGCATCACGAAGATGCAGAAGACTATCATCAGTCCGACAATCGCCTTGGCCATGATGTTTAAATCAAAGAGCATCAGAACAAGCACCATTACCAGGATGGCTATTATATAGAATGTATATACTTTTCGTTTAGTACTCATAATCGCTTAATTCAAGTTTGATGATTCCGAAGGATGCTTTCTCTATAATGTATTCGACATCACGCCGGGTGAGAGTGCCCTTCTCTACTCTACCCTTGGCGCTCGGATCTTTTCTACAAAGAGCTGCCAAACCCTGGTTCAAGTCGTATTCATTGATTTTCCAGGTTCGCTTCTTTCTGAAAGAGTAATGATCTCTGTAACTCTGGAGCGAAAGTCCCTTGTAAAACAGGGGCTTCAACACCCCATCCTGCAGGATTCTCATCTCTACCAGCAGTTCCGTATCTTTAACTATCATCCATGTTCTGTATCTTTGTATGATGTCTGCAATCAGGTAATACGTCTGTTTGTTCATCTAGAGACCGCAGTTGAAATCATTCATGATCTGTACGTGTTCTCGCTTAGCCCGAACGTGCCGCGACGCTCGTGCAGACGGAGGTCTTCAAAAAGATCTGCCGACATGAGTTCGATGGAGTTGTAAATCGTCACATTCAACTCGTGGATGAGTCCATCGGCGGAAGTCTTGCAGTTGATCTTGAACATCCGTTCGGTGACCGGATAGCAGTAGGCGCAGCATTCATGTCCGAACACAGTATGGACTGATGGCTCCAGATGGTAGAGAATGGCAAGGTCGGCATTCATTTCGAACATATCAATCACCTTGTCTATAGGTTGTGGGATATGCACTTCGTAGGGAAGAATGGCATAATCTTCGTATGCCTTTATCTCGCCAATCCAATAATTGTCAATCAGCTCTGGCAACAGCATGGGGCCGGATGCCTTGAATTTGTAGATAGCTTCCTGTAACATGATAATGAAAGATTAGAGGGTTGATATGTAAAGACGCATCAGCTGGGCTGGAATCTTGTTGGACACTTCCTTGTTGACAAGGTGCTTGCCTTCAAGCCTCGTGATGATGGCAGGATAATCCTTGGCGATGTCTGTCATCAGCTGAGCCTGTTCCGGGGTGAGCATGGCAATGGCCAGCGCATCCATCGAGAGATAAGGCTGCAATATCATCCAGAGATAGGCATTGGCTTGGATGGCATCTTTGATTTTTCCTCGCTTCAAAGCGTCACGACAAACCTGGGCGTTGAGAATAAGACGGCGGTCTGTTCGCATCGACATGAGGACGAGGGTCTCAGAAGCTGGCAACTTATTCCTGGAAGCGGATTTGTAGATGGCAGAACAGATGTCTGCCGTTTGGTTGGTGATTTCCGTCATTCCGATGGATGAGCATTCGTCGATATGAGCGAGGAACGTGCGGAAATGGCGGTCTTCCTCATGCAGGAATGCCACGAGTTCCTTTCTTGACTTGATGCCATGCGACTTAGTGCTCAAAAGGAACTTAGAATAGTTGACCAAGGCTTTGTGAACTTCCAAGTCGTAGGCAGGCGATTGATCCAAGGTGGCGAAGAACTTGATGGCATTTTCCTTCAGAGATCCGAGTTCCTTGTTGTCCTTATATAAAGAGGTGTGGAGCTTCACATAAGCCACATCAATCAAAGTACAGTTGCCTGTCATCGCCAGCAGTTCTGTGCGGATGGAGTCTGAAATCAGATCATACTTCATGGAAAGCCCACTGTGCGCATTGAACGAAGGATCCTTCCTGATGTAGTTCAAGACGGTATCTCCATACTCGTGCCACTGGTTGATGAAACCTGCAAGCTGCTCTGCGCCAGAGTCAGAATGCCCTTTCATCGTCTGAAAGAAAGCCTGGTATTGTTTCAAGGCATCTTCAGAAGACTTGAAATCATATTGACGACTTCCACTGCATGAGGTGATCATGAATAAGGCACATAAAAAAAGCAAGTGAAAGAATAAACTCTGCTGAGTTGTTTTTCTTTCACTTGCTTTACTTTCTTTCATTTGGTTTTTGAGACCTGTTGCAGAAGAGTTACCGAGGCAACCGACAAAACTGTTCAACTGTACTGTATTCCTATTATCCATTGGCATGTAATTGAAAATTTTGCGTGCAAAGATACAGATAAAATTCCACATTAACGACACTACAATCAGACTTTATGTTATTTTATGTTTCATACTCTTTACAGTATGATTCTTGCAGGAGTGCTCCTAATTTATAAATTAGGTTAAATCAAGTCTGCTGACCCAACAAAACCAAATAGTATGAATCCATTTCTGAATATAATTTGTATCTTTGCAGAAGAATCGTGCCTGAGCAGGTGTTATCCTGCCGTAAAAAGGCGCATAACTATCAAGTTATCAGTCAATAAAATTTTTTGATATGGCAAAAGTAGGCTACATCATGGCTACATCCCAGTATGACAAACTGGAAGAAGACCGCAAATGGATGAATGAGTTTGGTTGTGTTCGTATCATCGAAGAAAGTGATGAGAACGAACGCCACAGACCGCTGTGGAAACAACTGATGGCAGCATTGCAAAGAGGAGATGAACTGGTGATTCCGAAATTTTCCAACGCCTTGCGTGGCAGTCGTGAACTGGCAATGTTCCTGGAATTTTGCCGGGTCAAAGTAATCCGCATCATTAGCATCCACGACCGGATAGACTCCAGCAACATCCTGTTTCCGGAAACCAAGCCATCTGACGTATTGGTAATGATGGGTTCCCTGCCCGACGAAGTCCTTGCACTCAGAAAATCTGCAGAGCATGTAATCAAGCTGCAGGAAAAGATGATTGTGTCTCTGCCTCCTGTTTCTGCCAGCAAGATGCAGAAGCTCGACAGAGAGAAGACTGTAGTGAACCTCTATGTTGCCGGACATCCGATAGATGAAATCTGGAGAGCCAGCGGATTCAGAAGCAGAAGTTCCGTATTCCGCATTCTCAACAAGCACGGTATCAAGCTCAACAGAGGCAATCACTCTGGACCAATAAAGAAAAGAGACACAAAGTAAACAAGACATTGAAAATTAGAGAATGAAAAAGATATTATTTCTACACGGATTCTTCGCCACGGGAAGTTGTCCGATGGCGAGAGCCTTGAAAGAGGCGTTTGAGGGACGGCGGTGGTGCTGACTCCCGACCTCCCATTGCACGCCAAGGAGGCACTGAAGGAGATTCGCTCCATCATCGACCGGGAACAGCCCGACTTGCTTATAGGCAACAGCTGCGGCTCTTTCCTCGCCCAGATGCTGGCTCCAGTGGTGGGCATTCCTGCCCTGCTCGGCAATCCGTATTTCATGATGACGGAGTTTCTGAAGGAGCGAATCGGCGAGCATGAATACAAGGCACCGAGAAGGGACGGTAATCAGCGGCTAGTGATTGACGAGGCGCTGATTGAGGAGTTTGCGGAACTGGAAGCCGTGCAGTTCGACCATTGCAACCCTTATTATAAGGATCGTGTGTGGGGACTTTTTGGTGAGCAGGACACCCTGGCTCACTTCTCCCCTCTTCCTAGAGCATTACAATCAAACCTTCCATTTCCCTGGCGGTCATACGCCTACTGAACAGGAGGTAAAGACCTGGTACGCTCCCCTTGCCCAGAAAAATACTGATGGAGTTTTCGGCAAAGGAAGAAAGATATTTCCAGCACTTCAAGGGCGGCAAATATAAGTTCATCCATTCTGCCTTCGACTCAGAGACTCAGGAACGCATGGTGGTTTATCAGGCTCTCTATGGAGACCAGGCCTATTGGGTAAGACCGGAAGATATGTTCTTCGGGAAAGTTACAAGGGATGGCAGAACTTTCAATCGTTTCACGGAGATAGATAAATTCTAACAACAGGAAAATGAGTATGAAACAGATAGAAACACTTGTCTTTGATTATGGAGGTGTCATCGTGAATATTGATGATGCCTCTGTTGTGAAAGCCATGGAGAGCCTGGGCGTTACGGCGTTCAAGCGGCTAATCCATGTCCGCAAAATCAAGAGACTGATGCACCAATATATCAATGGTCTGGTAGCAGAATCAGAAACATTGAAAGAGATGCTGAGCCTTTGCCGCAAAGGAACCACAACCGAGGATATTGAGAAAGTCCTGGAAGAGTTGTGTGGCAATCTGCCCGTGGAAAGACTGAAAGCATTGGTCAAACTACGGAAGCGATACAAGGTCTATCTGCTCAGCAACATCAACGATACGCTTTGGCAGAAATCAATCAGTCTGATGAATCAGCTGGGATATTCCACAGACGAGCTGTTTGATGAAGTTTTCTCTCTCATACGCCATGCGGAAAGAGAAGCCATCCGTCGAAATCTATGAAGAGATGACTCAGCAGACTGGATTGAATCCTGCCACCACCCTCTATTTCGATGACCGCTCAGAGAATGCCGAAGCAGGTAAGCGTTTTGGTTTTCAGAGCGTACTGGTAAAGACCAATCATATGGAAGAGCATCAGGAATGGCAAGAAATTAACAAGAATATAGTATGATAGTATAGGTATGAATACATTACATAGTTGCCTCGCCTACTATCTCCTTGCCATCAATGCAGTTGCATTCATCATGTACGGCATTGATAAATACAAGGCCAAGAAAGCCAAGTGGCGCATTTCGGAAGCCACGCTTTTGTTGCTGGCTGTACTTGGAGGAAGCATCGGAGCATGGATGGGAATGAAAGTCTGGCACCATAAGACGATGCACAAGAAATTCAAATACGGTATTCCTGCTATTCTGTTTCTACAGATTGCGCTGATTGCGTATCTGCACATGAATTTATAACAAAATAAAGAACGAAGTATATGAAAAGTATTTCACCAAAGCCGTGGTTTGCACCACAGCCAGTGCTGATTATAGGCACATATAATAAGGAAGGAGTTGCCAACGCAATGAACGCTGCCTGGGCAGGACAGTGGGACATGAAGGAGATTATGATCTCGATGGGAAATCACGTCACCACAGACAACCTGAAGCTTGGCGGCGAGTTTACCGTTGCCTTCGCTACCAAGAATCCATTTCGCAGGAACAGAGATGAACTTGAAAACAAAGGTCTTGATTCTGCTGGTGGCACGCAATCCAAATTCATGGGTTTTCAATCTCTGCATAATAGCTTTGTAGAAGTTTCTGATGAGAGCTGTCATAAGCAGGAATACAGTATTCTGTGCCATGAACGATTTTGGCAATCGATTCCAGCCAAAGCCATTGTTCATGTCATCGAAGATGCGTTCCTTGCCACCACGAAGATTGTAGAATTCCACGATGTCTCTTGCACTCGACTTGTAATCGTTAGTCAGTATACATCTGTAGGTATATTCGCCTTCCCAAATATCAAGGTCTCCCTCTATTCGCCTTTGTCTCTGTATGACAAGACGATACGGTTTTCCTTTCCATTTCTCAACAAGGATAGAATTCAACTCAAACTCAATACCGTTGATTTCAACAGTTTTCCATCCAGTTAAGGCAAAGAACTTCTTGTAGGTTGGTTTTGCATCATACTTCTCTGTTTCAATGAACTGATGGTCAAAGTCAAAATCATACTCTTGACCGGATTTCAATTGACCAGTAGCAAGCAGGGCATTGACCAGTAAGCAGTTCATCGTTAGTCAGTATACATCTGTAGGTATATTCGCCTTCCCAAATATCAAGGTCTCCCTCTATTCGCCTTTGTCTCTGTATGACAAGACGATACGGTTTTCCTTTCCATTTCTCAACAAGGATAGAATTCAACTCAAACTCAATACCGTTGATTTCAACAGTTTTCCATCCAGTTAAGGCAAACATGGAATCGTAGAAAGAAGAGCATCTGTTGGCACGAATATAAAAAATGCCTGCAATGAGCCTCTACCATATCTACGATTTCTCCGAACATGAGCCGCAATCCATGCGGGCACGGAAATATATATTTCGATGCCTTCATCTTGTCTGGTTGAAGCAGTATTGAAATTTTCAATACCGGTCGTTAATGACTGCCACACCTGGACTATAGCCCAGGAACTTGTAGGTTGGTTTTGCATAGGTGATGTTCTTACAAGTCAGTTCTTCGTCTGCATAGCACGCAATATGGTGTCTGCGCTGCAAGTGCGAAGAGTTGCTCCATAATAGAAAAAATTCCCCAAAAAAGAGTGAGTTTCTCAGATTTTATTTGTACTTTTTGCCATGTCATTCAGAATTTTGTTTGTTTTTATTTTACAACACTAAGATAAGTGAAATTTCTGACATGGCAAAATCCTGAGCAACTTTTGTTGCTCAGGTGCTTATAAAAATATTAAATTATAGTGTTGCGGAAATTAGAGTAGTCTCATCACAAGAGAACTTCGGGCAGCCTGCGGTTTTACAGGAAAAGGAATGAGAAGCAAGTTTGACGGTTATCTCACCCGACTGGAAATGGCGACTTACATCGTGACCGAGGATTTCATCTATCCTCGTGACAAGCACAATCACGAATATGGCTGGGGTTGGTCGCTGCTGAATACTCCCGAAGATCTCTATGGCAGGGAGGCTTGCCAATGCAACCGAACTCCCCAGGAATCTTATCAGAGGATTTTCGAACATCTGAAAGAAATCCTGCCTGATGCTTCGGATAAACAGATTATTAAATTAATTGGATAAAAATGAGAAAGGAATCAAGAGCAATGGACAGCCAATGGGCATTGGAAGTAATGCACAAGGCTCCGTATATAACTGTAAGTTTCATTGACGAAGACGGCAAACCTTACGGCTTACCGCTGTCGTTTGCATCTGATGATAATGTGAACTGGTATTTTCATGGTGCCTTGGAAGGCAAGAAACTGGAGGCAATCAAAGCTCATCCCGAGGTTTGCCTTTCAGCCGTAACCCGTTGTGCGCCTACGGTTGGTCCTAAGGACGGCAGTTTCACCCTACAATACAAATCAGCCATTGCATTCGGCAAGGCAGAAATCGTGACTGAGGATGCAGAGAAGATTCATGGTCTCCGACTAATCTGTGAACGCTTCCTTCCTCAACACATGGATGCTTTCGACCAGAGCATCGCCCGTTCCCTTTCACGCACGGCTGTTGTTCGCATCACGCTTACTGAGCCACCAACCGGCAAGCGCAAGCAGTATGATAAGGAGGGCGTGGAAATGAAATATGGCAGAATGGAATAAAGAGGCAATTGCTCCTTCTATGTTGCATTATAAAACAAAGAATTTATGACTTCACTTCAAGAAAGACTGTTCGCCATGCAGGATAAGCAGTATGCTACTTTCCAAGCCAAACTGACACCGGGAGTGCCTTTGGAAAGTTTCATAGGCATTCGTGTGCCTGTGCTCCGCAAGTTCACAAAAGAATTTACAAAGGAGAAAGAATGCGAGGATTTCCTTCAGCAGCTTCCTCACGAATACTACGATGAGAACATGCTTCACGGACTCCTTATCTCCGAGGTGAAAGACTACGAAGAGTGCATTCGTCTGACAGACAGCTTCCTGCCATTCGTGGACAACTGGGCAGTTTGCGACATCATGTCTCCGAAGGTGTTTGCCAAACACAAGAAGGAGCTATTGGCGAAGATCAAGACTTGGAGTAAATCATCACACGTTTATACTTGCCGCTTTGGAATAGAGACACTTATGTCTCATTACCTGGATAAAGACTTCAAGGCAGAATATCTTGAAATTCCTGCATCAGCAAGGAGCGAAGAGTATTATATAAAAATGATGGTTGCCTGGTTCTTCGCCACCGCCCTTGCCAAGCAATGGGACGCAACGATTCCCTACATCGAGCAAAATCGTCTTGCTCCCTGGACGCACAACAAGACCATCCAGAAAGCAATCGAGAGCTACAGAATCACACCCGAGCAGAAGGACTACCTGCGGACATTGAAGATGAATTCAAAGGAAAAATTTAGAAAACGAATAACCATACATTGGAGAAAGAGCCTTTCTATTATCCCGTACAAAACTACCACACTTAGCAATATTTGTGGTACTTTTGTACTAAAATTAGGAGAACAATTATGGAAACAAAGAATTCATTCATATCATCAGCAAACGTCAAAGTGCAAGGACGAACAGCTTACTACAAAATGCTGGAAGCCGTTCGCCAAGGTGAACTGATTCAGGTTTGCCGTGGCGTATATGCTAACATAGACCAACTGTCAGCATGTATGGTTGATATTGAGTCTATTGTTCCCAGCGGAATCCTCTGCCTTTGGTCTGCCTGGAATATCCATCAGCTTACGACATCCATGCCGCAAGCTTATCATGTCGCTATCAAAAGGGATAGAAAAGTAAAAGTTCCTTCATTCCCAAAGATAGAGCTCCATCACTATACTTCCAACATTCTTGAAATTGGCGTGATGGAGAAAATCATAGATGGATTTAAGGTAAAGGTATATGATGTAGAACGATGCGTATGCGATGCAGTAAAGTTCCGCAATAAGGTGGGCATTGACGTCTGTTCTGAAATCATCGATAACTATCTTTCCAGACCTGGAAGAAACATCAGCAAACTAATGGATTATGCCAGACAATTGCGTGTTGGCAATATTCTGGAAAATTATCTACAAATGAAACTGTAAGTAAAGAACTATTATGACACAAGACACATCTACATATTACGTTTGGATAGGTGGTTCATGTGATTATGGCCATAAAGAGCGAGCTGGTGGTGCTGCCGTTGTGATTGAGCATAACGGCAATATCATCAGCCGTGATGTAATCAGCGACCTGCACACTACAGAGTTCCGCATGATGTTAACCCTCATGGTTAAGGTAATGCAGGAAATCCCGGAAGGTTCTGACATCCTTTTCCTGACCAACGCTGCCTATATTCAGAACTTTGACAAGACTCCGACTGCAAAGTCTGCCAACCCGGACTTGATACTTCAATGCATCGAGGAAAAAGAAAAGACACAACTCCGTTGGAGTCAAAATTGTACAATATCATAAAAGCCCATTGCTTATGGAGACACATGATATGGGCTACAGAAGCAATGTCTAAAACAAGGAAGGAGTTTCATCAGAAAAACAAATAAATGTTTAGGGGCGTTTTCCGGTCATTAAGGTCACGGTCATTAAGGTCATTAAGGATTTCTGGTTATTCAAGATGCCATCAACAACCCTCTAGCATATAAATAAGGGTTAAATCAAGTTCGTCCTGCAAACAAAATTCATTCATTAAATCACTTTTCTGAATATTTTTGTATTTTTGCAGATATATAGTGCCAATATGGGGTTGAACTTGGCTTATCCCATAGATGCAGGCGCATATCTATCAAATGATTAGAGCATGAAGGAACAATAAAGAATACAAAATAAACGGAATACAGAATATGGCATATTCAGACAATAATACATATAGACATATTCACTTCGCCGTTATGGCAATAGAGAGTGGAGCACGTAAATTGGGCATTTCCGGAAAGGAGATGCACGACCGCCTGCTGAAGCAGGGACTGATTCATCGTAGGCTGATTAAACGGTATGAAGACCTTCATACACAAAGCCTTGACTGGGTGGCAGACGACATTAGTGAAACTTTATTAAACTGGGAGAAAGAAGTATGATAACACTATATCATGGCTCTTATATACAAGTTGGTAAACCACTTGTAAAATTAGGAAGAAAGAAGGTGGACTTTGGGCAAGGTTTCTACCTTACCAAATTGCGCCAACAGGCTTCCTCATGGGCAAAAACTATTGCTGAAAGAAAAGGACGCAACGCCCTACCGACTTTATCTATATATTCATTTGATTATGACGCAGTAAAGAATAAGGATTATCGCATTAAAATCTTCGACAGTTACAACCTTGAATGGCTGGAATATGTTGTAGATTGCCGCAAAAGGAGGTACAAAGCAAACCATGTATGACATCGTGGAAGGTGGTGTTGCCAACGATAATGTCATTGATACAGTAGAAGACTACGAGAACAATGTCATTACAGCCGAGCAAGCCCTAGGACAATTGAAATACAAGGCTGTAAATCATCAACTCTGCATATTGAACCAAGAGATTGTTGACAACTATCTGTCGTTTATTTCGTCAGAACAAATAGAAAAGGAGGATTGACTATGAGGGATTCTGTATTATGGCGCAAACAAAGCCGAATAATAATGATGCTGGCAGAAACTCTGCATATTGATGCAGAAAGGGCACTCAACTTGTTTTACACTACTAAGGTGTACCAGCAACTGTCTGACCCGAAATATGGTTTACAGCTTATGAGCGATGATTATATTCTTGAAAACCTCATAGAAGAACTGAGGGAAACCCAATAACTTCAAAAATGGAGGCTTAATGTAAGAAGTTACGGAGAATATGAATTATCTCCGTAACTTTTTACATTTTCATCTTATATGTTTTTGGAGGAGCATTTCACTCCAAAACTATACAGTATTAGAAGTCACATGTATCGGGGTCTGAACCTATTCTGTCAGCCTTCAGAGATGCGATTTCAAACATTTCCTGCTGAGAGAGTTCAAAATCGAATACATCGATGTTTTCCTTGATTCGGCTTGGAGTAACCGACTTTGCCAGTGGCAGCACGCCTGTCTGCATCACCCAGCGGATGACTACCTGGGCCACGCTCTTGCCATGGTTAGAAGCAATCGACTTCAAGAGAGGATAGTCCAAGACATTGCCTCTTCCCAATGGGCTCCATGCTTCCACGAGAATGTTGTTCTTCTGGCAGAACTCCACGCACTCCTTCTGAGTGAATCCAGGATGATACTCTATCTGGTCAACCATCGGACAGATGTTTGCCTTCGCCATTACTGGCTCTGCATGATGCTGCATGAAGTTGGAAAGACCGATGCTGCGAATCAAGCCCTCTTCATGAAGACGCTCCATCGCTTTCCAGGTCTCTACATTCAGCTGATTTGCATCCTTGCCAAACTGCAACTCGTTGGCTGGCCAGTGAATGAGGTAGAGGTCGAGATAATCGAGACCTAAATCGTTCAAAGTCTTGTCAAACGCCTTCAAGGTCTTGTCGTAGCCACGCTCTGTGTTCCAAACCTTGCTGGTAACAAAGAGATTCTCACGCTTGATTCCACTTTCCTTGATTCCCTCGCCCACGCTCTTCTCATTTTTTTATAGATAGCAGCGGTGTCGATGTGGGTGTAGCCTGCAGCGATGGCAGCTTTCACTGCTTCAACGCAGGTTGCTCCATCAGGAGTAAGAAACGTTCCGAAACCCGGTGTAGGAATCTTCACTCCATTATTCAATAATATTTCCTTTTCCATGATTAAACTAATCTTTAAATTCAACTATTTTTTTTTTGACGGTGCAAAGTTACAGCTTTTTTCGCATAGCAGAGTTCTGTATGTTTGCAATATCATAGAGTATCTTTGCAATTTTGGCCATCACTTAGCAGTCCCATTGATTTCCCTTCGATATTCTGCAGGAGTAAGATGGATGATCTTCTGAAACTGTTCGAAGAAATATGCTGTTATTTTATGATTTCTGCAATATACCCTATTATTGAATCTGCTATATCCAATGGTTTAGTATCATCAACGTCAAAAAGTTTGTCCATCAAAAAAATACATTTGAGTATTGTACCCGAGTATTTCAATGTGCAAATCATATTTTCGTTATGCATGATAGCTAAAGATTTATGGCTCGCGACATTTGGCTGAATGGCAACATTGGCACGTAGTTTTTCTGCCAATAGTAACCTGATTTCTGCAAACTTCTGTAGCAAGCGGAAGAAATGGATAGCCTTGAACACTTCTGTGTAGTTGACAATCTCATTCTCAATAGGCTCGTATTTACATGCCTTGATAGAGAAGTCTATTGCCTTTTCCCTGTTTGTTTGGCTTTTCAATATGCTCTCACGGAATAGGCTGTTCTTCTGATAATAGCGAGCAGTCTTCTCGTATTTTGTCAGGACATTTTCAATGGCAGGACGCAAAGCCTCGTATGTTTCGAAGTTGGTTCGTGCAAACTTGTCCATGAGGTGATAAAGAAACCAAATCTCGATGCAAGGGTGACTCTCGATGAAAATAACTCCTTGCTTTTTGTATTTCTCCTTTGCTTCTTGATAAATGGCGTATTGCGCTTTGTTCTTGACCAGGGTATCGGTGTCGATGACGAGAAATATCGCATCAGCACGTTCTTGTGGGTTCTTGCGAAGTTCCTTGTCTATGAGTTTCAAGTTCTGCTTATATGAGCTACGGCTGTTCTTGGGAATGTCCGGCTCCATAGAGAACTTGAAACGGTTGTTGGTGCGCAACCATTCAAAGTAGTACCATTCAGTAAAACCCTCACAATAGATTTTGACGGTATATTCAAGCGGTCTCTGTTCCATGTTAACCTCCTTTCTTATTCGTCAATAAATATACTGCCCAACTGAGGCTTCGCTCCCAACTTTCCAGCTCTGTAAGCATTGAGGATGGACACTTCCTTATGGAGACCGAAATCTTTGGCACGATAAATCTCTGTCGCTCCCGATTCGTTTTTGCTGGCAAAATACACCATATCCCTGCGGATAAAATCCTCGTCAAGAAGCATAAGACTATGAGTAGAGAATATCAATTGTGCCCGGTCTGAATTTACAAGGAAGGTCTTGATAATATGGGTGAACAGGTCGTAATGCAGCGAGTTCTCCAACTCATCACACAGCAATGTCTGATTGTTTTTTGATAAGTGTAAATAACAATGCCGACAAACCGTACATACGGTTGGTACCTTCCGATTCCACCATATTAGAAAGACTTCCCGTATAAAAAGGAGTCTTGTGGGTGAAGAACAATTCTTCTGTAGATATGCTCTTGTCCTGTGGTTCCGAGATATGTAAGATTTTTTGCTATCTTTCTGAACTTCTCCATAGCTTCCTCAGAAACCTCACCTTTTTCTTCCTTGATGTATAAGTCGGAAATGTTGAAATCAGCCTTTTCAAGCATCTCGCAGATAAACTTCTTGCTGTCAGCATCCAATCTTACCACATCGTTAGCTAACTGTCCAAGATTATCATTCTTGCTGAGCAAAGGCATGAACTCGCTTTCAAAATAATTGAAGACTTTGTCAAGTTCAACATTCTTTTTCAACGTTTGCATTCTTATAGGTCGTGAGTACCGTAGCATTGGAAATGCAATTTGACTCTATGAATAGTTTCTGTGTTGCAGACAACTTCAGCAATGGTCCGAAAGAAATTGAAGAGTTGCTCTTGTCCTCATTCAGGTACGCTCATAAAAGAGCGCACGGCGGTTATTGGGATAGAAGTACAGTTCTTCCTTATAAATCTTTTGGTTGTTCAAGACAACGGAATATTCATATCTGACATCACCAATATAGAAAATCAATTCAAATGATGAGTTTCGGTTTCGGCTATCCTCATCCATCATGAATGGTGTCAGTCCTGTGCCTGTACCAGGTTTCTTGGAACGACTTGCAACCAAATAAAAAATGAACCAAGCCAAAGCTTTGAGGATGTTGCTCTTGCCAGATGCGTTTGGTCCGTAAACAACGCCCAATTTGGAAATGCGAACACCTTTTATTTTAACAACAGCGTAGTCTTCATACGTTTTGTCAGCAGAAGCCGTAAAATCCAGCGTCTGCTCTTCTCTTATAGAAAGGAAATTCTTTACTTTAAATTGTAATATCATATCTTTCGTGCTTAAATTCGTAATTCTTTTGCAAAAATACAAAAGAAAAGATGAGATATACAGTTTTTTCAGCATTAAATTTAAGAATATTTTTCAGAAAATCCGATATAACAAAGGAATAAGCCTTTCAAGCATCGCAGATAAAGGAAAACAGACGCATTTCATTGACAGGTCGTAACCCATTAGTGTCCCGTAAAAAATCGGGACACTAATGAGTTCAAAAAGGGAAACAGACATTCTTTCGGCATCACTTAGCAGTCCCATTGATTTCCCTGCGATATTCAGCAGGGAGTAAGATGGATAATCTTCTGAAACTGCTCGAAGAAGAGAGTTGGCGTATTGTAGCCGGAACTGAAAGCCACTTCTGTGATGGTCAGATCTGAATTGGCAAGCAGCTTGCAGGCGTACTCGATGCGGATTTCTGCTAACACCTGGAAGATGCTCTTATCGGTGGATTTCTTGAAATAGCGGCAAAGCGAAGTCGGATTCTGACCTACAAAATCGGCAACATCCTTCAGCACCACCTTCTCACGGAAGTTATTATATAAATAGGTGTAGATTCTGCCGATAGACTCCTCCAACTCAGGTTGTCTGTTGGCATTGTTATAAGCTGTTGATGACAGAAGTTGCGTTTTCTTGCAATGATGCAGACGGTCGAGAATCTGGAGCAGGATGATAAGCCGTGAGGTGTGGGTGGATGAATCGAAAGCCTTCATCATCTCTAAGAGTTCATCATACAAACCCTCATCATAGAACCGGATTCCATACTGGCTTTTTGAAAGAAGCTCTGAAATATGGGCGTAATCGGGTAAATTCAAAAGAGACGAAGGAAACAATTGAGGACTAAACTGGATGGCTTCGCCACTACTATAGAGCCTATCTTCAAGTTCTATTTCAAGCCCTGGTTTAAGTTCTCTTTTCCCAATATTTCCAGGCTCTTCCTTCCCAGCATTCTCCCAACTCTTCATCCTGCTTTTACAAAGATGAAGATGCGGAACATTGCTTCCTATCAATGCCACATCGCCTTCTGCATAAGGCGCAACGCCCTCGCCCACGAACTGCTTTCCGCTGCCGTGGGTGAAAATCATGAGTTCATACTCCGCATGCTTATGCAGGGGCAGAACGAACTCCGGATAAGTAATATGGCTGCACAAAGTTGTCATTTTGTGCGCAATCTTTCGTTCTAATATAGGCATAATCTCCATTTATCTGCGTTTGTGCAAATATCCACTATGATAACGCAAATATAATGGATAATATTGTGCGGGATTAGACGTAATTTTGCACCCACAAATAAAAAAATAGAATAGAAACAAATATAAAGAAGATAGAAAATGTTAGAAACTTTATCCGTATTTCAATGGTCAATCCTGGCACTGGCTGGGTTGTGCATAGGAATGTCAAAAACCGGTGTCCAGGGAATGATGCTCCTCATCGTGCCCTACATGGCAATGGCTTTCGGAGCCAAGGAATCAACAGGCGTAATTCTGCCGATGCTCTGCATGGCCGACATCATGGCTGTGGCTTACTACAAGCGCATAGCCGACTGGAAGACTGTGGCAAAGCTCTTGCCAACAGCCTTATTAGGCTTTCTCGCAGCACTTTTTGTTGACAAGCTCGTCCCGGCACAGGGATTCCGCCAACTGATGGGTTGGACGCTCGCCCTGGCGATGGCTGTAATGATTTGGAGCGAAATATTCGGCAAGGAAAACAGATGGATGCATAAATGGTGGTATTCTGCCCTCTTCGGATTGTTAGGCGGTTTCACCACAATGATAGGCAATGCTGCCGGACCGGTCATGTCAGTCTATCTGCTCTCGATGCGCAAGGAGAAGATGGAATACATCGGCATTAACGCCTGGTTCTTCCTCGTTGTCAATCTGCTGAAAGTTCCTTTCCAAATCTTTGTCTGGGACAATATCACCTGGGGCTCGTTCTCACTGAACCTCCTGATGCTTCCGGTAATAGGAATCGGAGCCTTGCTCGGAATCCGTCTGGTAAAACTCTTCCCAGAAAAAAAGCCTTCCGAAGATTCATCCAAATTGTCACCATACTTTCTGTAGCAATGATGCTCGTATAGGTCATTGAGAAATAGTACACAAAACTATTGAGACCAATTCTTTTATCGGTCTCGTCTGAAATCGTTGCGTCCGTCTCCATGCCACCAAGCGCCCAGGAAGGCGAGGATGGCACGGAAAACGATGTAGATAACGATGATGTCAACAAATTCATTCATAAGCGATATTTAGCGAGTTATTCAATATATATTCACAACCGGAATGCCCAAGCAGTTGGCTTTCTTGAAAGTGTAGTATGTTCCACCTTTCTCTCGTCCATCATAGAATGCTATGAGAAGGGAAGCATTTTCCACCATAAACTCGTCTCTGTCGAGAAAACATCGGGTGTAATAGTATTCTGAAAGGATGATCATCTCATCTGCTGAAGCCATCAATCCATCATAAACCACCTTATCACTGGGCTTGAACCTATCTGCCTGACCTCTGAAAGGAATGGCTGCGGTAAGCGTCATTCCTGGGCAGGAAGGTTTCAGCGACTGCACAATCTGGGCTGCCATCAAGTCAATACCGATGGCGAATCCTGAAATAAAATTACTGATGCCATGCTCGTAAGCTTCGAGAATGGCTTTGGTCAATCGCTCTCTTATGACCTCCTGCTGAGAGAAGTTGTAAAAGCGATGGCCTGTAAAGGCTGCCGAAACAGCCTTATCAAACTTTGTCATGTTCTTTCTTTTCATTGCTGTACGTATTTGTATGATGTCTTGCCGAGGAAAATGCCGTTTGTTACGTGCGCCCCGACTTGTTCTAATTGTGCGGTGTAGGCACAGAATGAAGAGCCGGTAGTGACCACATCGTCCCAAATGCAGACTATCTTGTTTTTGAAGAAGTTAGCATCCACCTCGATATTATTCTTTTCCTTCAGACGCTTTGCTCTCTCTTCTTTCTTGACTTTAGTACCATGAACTGCGGTACGTTCACCAATAACCTTGACATGAGAAAAGCCGTCTATTGCTCCTGAAAACTTGCAGACAAGTTCAGAAAAGTTCTTGTTGCGTGCCTCGTTACGCTCCTGGCTACTTGCAGGAACGCAAGAGAAGACAACGCTGCGAACCTTACGACCAAACTTCTTGACAAGCATCTTTGCCACGCACTTCGCCACATCAGCATGGTTTCGACCATCCTTGAAATCATAGATAACCTGGCGGTCGAAGAAAGCATCCATACCGATGTTCTTGATACGTACCGGATAATAGCGCAAAAAGCTGCTCAACTCCTTATCCTCCTGTCCCTTGATGTAAACCTGTACCATGTTCATTGCTTTAAGTGTTGTTACTTGGCAGGTAGCAGCCATCAACCACTACCCACCGAGAAAAATGTTTTCAATCGTAAAGTCTGCTGAGGAAAGACTGCAACTCTCTGTCGAAGATTTCAGAAAGCTGACATGGTTGGAATGGCTTTCTCTGCTCCACTCTGACCTTGCCGAGTCCGAACTTGGTTGCGTCCAACTCCACGCTTGCCATTTCATTGGCAGAAATGTAGCTGTACTCAGTCTCAGCCAAACCTACAATGATGCCGAAAAGAACAAAATCGTCGTACTCTCGCTGCCCTTCAAGAATGTACCAACGTGCGTTGCCGATGAAAAACACTGCGATGCAAAGAGCATCCTTCTTCTTACTATCCTGGGAATAGAGCGGATAGTCCTGCATTGCCTTCTCCAAGTCAGGAGTAATCAGGCGGTTGTTGAAATCTTTTGCCATAGTCTCTAAATTTATTTTCTCCCTTTCGTTAAGTCCTTTCGGACTTGGGATCGGGAAGCTTTTTCTGCTTTTCAAAGTGCGTACAAGGCAATAAGGCAAGTCTGATGGGAAGAATACTCTTTTGCATGTTTCATGGAAAAGGAAGATTGTTACCGAATCACGACTTGCTATTTGCCAAATACGCGATAACTTTGCAGAAAAAGAATCCCGAAATTCCAAAGACGATACGGAATCAAAGACTTCTGGTTTCAGTAAGAAGAAAAAGTATAACAGGGAATGACTGCAGGGATAAAAAAGCCGGGTGGGAATAGTCCAAGCAAGTATCAACAGTTTATAAAAGCCAGCGTGTTGTTCCTTCGTAAAGTCGATAAAATCGGCCTGCGAAAGAACAACACCCTGGCAAACTGTTCATGCTTACTGGACTATGGCGTGGGCGAAGATTATAAAGAAGGAAAGCCGAAAGATTTATAAGGAAAGACAGAATGCTTATAAAGAGGAAGACCTGGATATTATAATAAGGTGGAAGGGAGGGAAAATGAAGTTGATGCTGTGAGCCAGTGCCCTTCTCGACGAATGGACATGCAGTAGTGTCAAACTGATTAAGTGGGAATCGCTTGCGTCCCACCTACTCAGTTTGTAAGCTACCAGATGTCGTTTCGTGGGCACCTTCCGACTGAGGGGCTTTGCACTTACGTCATGCTCTGCTGACATAAATGCAAAGTCTATCAGGTGGAACTCCAGTAGCATCCTTCATGGTGTGGGGCGAAGCATTATCATCTTGTTTATAAAAATGCAAATCTTTAAAGGCCTGCTACTCATCATGATATGAGGGCTTCAAGTTGTATTCATGTGTACACGTACACAACTATCCATGTATATATGTATTCACGTCCACATGAATACATTTTAAAAGAGGAAGACCAGGATATTATAAAAGGTGGAAGGGAGGGAAATGAAGGAGGTTGCTGTGAGCCAGTGCACCTTCTCGACGAATGGACATGCAGTAGTGTCAAACTGATTAAGTGGGAATCGCTTGCGTCCCACCTACTCAGTTTGTAAGCTACCGTATGTCGTTTCGTGGGCACCTTCCGACTGAGGGACTTTGCACTTACGTCACGCTCTGCTGACATAACTGCGAGGTCTTTCAGGTGGAACTCCAGTAGCATCCTTCATGGTGTGGGGCGAAGCATTATCATCTTGTTTATAAAAATGCAAATCTATAAAGGCCTGCTACTCATCATGGTATGAGGATTTCAAGTTGTATTCATGTGTACACGTACACACCTATCCATGTATATATGTATTCACGTCCACATGAATACATTTTAGAAGGAAAAATGACTGAATGCCTATAAAAACGAAATGCATTATATTATAATAAAGGTGGAAGGGAGGGAAAATGAAGGTTGATGCTGTGAGCCAGTGCCCTTCTCGACGAATGGACATGCAGTAGTGTCAAACTGATTAAGTGGGAATCGCTTGCGTCCCACCTACTCAGTTGTAAACGGCAACCGTATGTCGTTTCGTGGGCACCTTCCGACTGAGGGACTTTTGCACTTACGTCACGCTCTGCTGACATAAATGCAAAGTCTATCAAGTGGAACTCCAGTAGCATCCTTCATGGTGTGGGGCGAAGCATTATTAAAAATCAGATTATCACTATAAGAACAGCTCATTTTGTTAAAATCCGCATGTTTATACCATTTTTTTGCTGCTACGCAAAAAAGATTTCGCACTATTTTTGTATCTTTGCACCCGTTAAAAGAATTTAGAAGTAAAATACAAAAAAAATCCTATACGGAAATGAATTTAAATATGCACATAACATCACAATCATTCGTTCAGAGCTATCGACGCTTTGAACGGAATAGTTATGTACATACATCAAGTACATCAGATACAGCCGGTATAGGATTCCCATATCATTATTCGCATAGTTATTTCTATCGGGTATCGTAGCAGCGTGCCCCACAGAGAACAGAGATAATATTAAGAGTTGGAGTTTCCTTGCCGGGAGAATCCAACTTTTTCTTTTTAGTCAACTGCTTGCATATGCTCTGACATGGCGAGAAAAAGCTGGATGAAATCCAACCATTTTTTTACGTTTAAAATGAAAGAACTATGCCAGCAAATAAGAATGCCTTAATAAGGTACAAAACTATAGACAACTGTTTGAGAAACAGATACAGAAGATGGACTCTCGATGATCTCGTGGCAGCATGTAGCGATGCTCTCTACGACATGGAGGGAATCACCAAAGGAGTATGCGCCAGAACCGTTCAGATGGACATACAGATTATGAGATCTGACAAACTGGGCTACAATGCTCCTATCGAGGTTTATGATAGAATATACTACAGATACGCTGATCCAGACTACTCTATCACTGAAATGCCTTTATCCATAGAGGACTGCAAGCTGATAAAGAAGGCCATCATTCTTCTTGAAAACAAGAAAGGATAAGAATAACGAAGACACCATCCAGGTGCTAAACAAGGTACAGGACAGACTCAAATCTATTCTGAACTTTGTGTAAGGATAAAGGAGGGAAATTATGAACGAACATCAACGAAATATCGTCTTACAAGAAAGCTAAAAGGCTTCTTTTCTAGCAAAACTGCCTGAAGAGAAGCCTTTCTTATGTGGAGCTTCAAGTAGGATTCGGACCTACGACCTGCTCATTACAAGTGAGCTGCACTACCACTGTGCTAGAAGCATTTGGGAGTTTGATGGGGATCGAACCCACGACCACCAGAGCCACAACCTGGCACTCTACCAACTGAGCTACAAACTCCATATAAACTCCAGATGGATTCGAACCACCACCTCCAGATCTGAAATCTGGTATGCTACCAATTACACCATGGAGTTGTTTTTTTTACTTGTCGCCCCAGAAGGAATCGAACCTTCGCTAACAGGACCAAAACCTGTTGTGCTACCATTATACCATAGGGCAAGTTGAGTTCGGGAGGTAGGACTCGAACCTACGAAGTCATCAGACAGCGGATTTACAGTCCGCCCTCGTTGCCACTGGAGCACTCCCGAATTTTAAAGTGGAGCCTCGTGGAGTCGAACCACGTTCTCGGGATTTTCAGTCCCGCGCATACACCAAGTCTGCCAAAGCTCCTTATTGATGTTGCCCCAGATGGAATCGAACCACCACTTGCAGATCCAGAATCTGCCGCACTACCGTTATGCGATAGGGCAAGTTTGCGGAGGCTAAAGGATTGGAACCTTTGAGACGTTGCCGTCTGCCAGTTTTCAAGACCGGTGCAATAGACCAACTCTGCCAAACCTCCAATGTTGTGACTCGTGAGAGACTCGAACTCCCGACCCCGACGTTCGTAGCGTCGTGCTCTGATCCAACTGAGCTAACGAGCCAAAGTGCGGAAGCAGAAGGATTCGAACCTTCGGAACCTTTCGGTTCGGCACGTTAGCAGTGTGCTGGTTTAAGCCGCTCACCCATACTTCCTTGTTTTGACGATGCAAAGGTAGAAAGGGAGAGTGAAGTCTTTTTTCGTAGCAAGAAAAAAGTTTCAAAAAAGTTGTTTTTTTGAGCGATTTTTAACTAAAAAGTAAAAAAAAGGAAATAGAATTGGCATTATAGGAAAATTATAATACTTAGACATTAAAGAGTCACGAAAGACTAATATACTTTCATGACTCTTTAATAATTATTATTTATGATAAATCGAGTTACGTCATTAAAATTGATTTATTATTGCTGCCATAGCCGATAATCTTGACATCTACTTTTGAATGGATTAAAGTTGGTGAACCTTGTATCTTGTATTGGAAGTAAATTGTATCTATTTTCTCTGTTGTGGCTATTTTGAGAGTTTTAACTTCGTCAAATATATCCAATGTTATCTTTTTGAATTTTTTGTTGTCGCAAGCAACCACTCTTTTTTTTTACAATATATCCTCGATGGTCTGTCTTGTATTCAACAGCAACGTATGCTTCCAAATTATTTTTTGAAACTCAATAGGATATTTACACTTTTTTTCCAATTCGTTTATGAACAACTCTCTATTTCTATAGCCAGGATTACCTGTGCTTACTTGGCGTACACCAAATAGTTGCGGAGATGTTTCCATAAGAGACACATTTGTATTGGAGTTGCACGAACCAAGCACTATCAATAATGTCAATAATATAATACCCAATAATTCTTTCATCTTATTTATTTTATATCGCAGTCTTTCGTTTAAACGTATCTTATAAATAGTAACATTTTTTTCTAATCGAGAGGCTTGTTCTGCTCTATACGAGTATTCTTAACGGCTTCTCCCAAACGGTAAGCGTGTAAAGCTTCGTCCACGTCTCTTTCAAATGCGTCACGTTTCGGAGTACCAACTTTTCCAAAGTGCTTGTCAAGCACATCGTCCAATGGAGTAAGATTCATCTGTCCCATATATTTATAATTTATGTACGAAGATAAGTAAATTGTTTCATAATAAGCTAAATAGTGAGATTAGATATGGTAGGAATAGCATCAAAGCGTCCCTGCAGATAAGCCTTCTCCATATCCAGCGTGTCCCGGAAATCCTTGAAATCAAACAGAGAATACAAATCACTGCTTCCATCCTCTCGCTTGTTCACGAAATACACCTGATCCCTTCGCTGGAAATCGGTGTTCAGCAAATGGGTGTTATGAGTGGTGTAGATGAGCTGGGCATGGTCGCTATGATTGAACATACCTATCACAAATTCCACCAGCTGGGTATGGAGACTGTTATCTATCTCATCGACAAGGAGCATCTTTCCTTCATGGATAATACCAATCATCCTCACCATCATCCGGAACAAAGTCTTGGTTCCCTCCGACTCTTCCGTCTCGAAATCAAACGCAACGGAAGGGTTGGTACGATGAAACGTCGTGATGGCATTGTTCTGAATCTTGAAGTCTATGATGTCGCTATCTGCCGTTCTCAACACCTCCAGCATCTGCTCCTTTCGTTCCTTGAACAAATTGTCCAGAGAATCAATGTTAGCCACCTGATAATCAAGCACGATGTCATTGCAGAAGAACAGGAAAATCTTTTGGGCTATTTCCCTGTCCATCTGGCTGGCACGAGAAATATAGAGTGTCTTCTTCGATGTATTGTCAGCAACATCGAAAGGACGCTTGATGACTGTCTTAAACTCATAGATGTCTTTCTTCTCAGTTCCTCTGCTTTCATCACGGCTGAACACCAGCGACTTGCGACCATTCGGATAATAGTACAAAGTCTCGGTGATGATTTCATCATGCATAAAGGAGAAGGAATACTCATACTCTACTCCATTCAGCAGGAAACAGATGTAGAAAGAGCTTGGCTTGTTGGCATAATCCTCAAACTTGAAAGGTGAGATGGCAAACTTGGTGTCCACATTATAATTATGTGATGAACGAACCATGTTCACACAAGCTCTGATGGCTTTAATCACATTGCTTTTACCCGAAGCGTTGACTTCAAATAAGGCAACGCTCTTCAACATCTGTTCTCCATCCACGGAAAACAGATTACCTTCAAGCTCCCTTGCCTTCTTTGTCTGAATCTTGGCAGCCTGCAAGTCCAAAGTCACCTCGTCTCGAAACGAGAACATATTGCTTAAACGTATCTCTAAAACCATTTTAACCTCGATATTTGTAATTTGATTGCAAATATAAGAAATAAAACTTGCTTTATATCCACCAGACGTTATTTTTATTATTATTTAGCAAAACAAAGAGCAGGATGCTCCTTCAAGCACGCACAGACATCTAAAACTACCACCACCAGAGCACGAAGTTCTGATGGTGGAAATCTTATTTTTCCCAATCAATAAACCAATGAATAGTTCACATTGAAATAGGAATCTGAAATTTTCATGGTTGTAATCACCATGGATTTGTCCTGGTTGGTGAAACAATACTGCAGGCTGGCTTCATCGGCAGAAACAAGCGTGTAGTGCTTCTTCAGATAGTCAATCACAAGCCCACGGTTCACACTTCGCTCCGTATCTATGACAGAATAAAGCGAACCGTCAAGACGGGAGAAACTGTAAAGAACGCCTTCACTACCCTGCCCAGTCATAAAGGTCAACTGGATGTTGTCGCCGGAGGTCTCAGCTACCTGGCGATAACGCTTCATGGATTGAGCCATATAACTCTTGACCTCATCCACATTTGCACCCATGATATGGTAAGGCTCTGTCCAAACGTCCAGTTTTGTTTCCGGACTATCGACCTCCTCCATCGGGTCATCATTGCCGCAAGAGGTGAATACTACTGGTGAAGCCATCATCATCAGAAGGATGGCGATTGAAAGATACTTTTTCATTTTCATGACTTATCGTTTTTGATGTTATTTAATTTCATTGTATTCATATCCATATGTGGACATGTATCAACGTCTATATGTATATATGTATCAACGTACACGTGTATCAATGTATTCATGTGTACATGGCAACACATCCACATTTTCTACATGACTTCCCTAATGGATTTAGTCCTGATTTTCTTGACCTTACCATATTTCGACTCATAAGCTTCAACGCCTTGTTTCATGACGTATTCCATGAAGGAGCGGATGGTGAAACCTTCCTTTCGGGCGATGCTCTGAACCTTGTCAACGAGTTCCTTTGAGCAGATAAAGGAGAAATGTCGCCAGGGTTCATCATTAGGCAAAACGCTCTCTGTCTGAGGACTTTTAACTTCATTTCGTTCTTCCTTTGAGTCCCCAGGAGACTTGTCAAATCTGTCCTGCGGATGAATGGCAGCCTTTCCGAGAATGTTGCCAAGCAGAATGTCCATATTCTTCCGTGCCATAGTCTTTACTGATTACGTGAGATAATTTCTTCTGTCAATGCCTGATAGTCCTTCGCTCCGTTTGAGTGAGGGTCGTACTCAAAGATGCTCTGACCACTGCCTGCAGATTCTGCCAGGGCGATGTTTTCACGGATGCGAGTCTGCATGGTGATAGTCTCGTAACGGGACTTCACGGCTTGCTCAACCACCTTGTTTAATTTGCGATGGTTGAATCTGGCAATGAAAACACCTCCCAGTCTGAGGTTCGGCTTCACTCGCTGCAAGGTCGAGACAAAGGAATCGAGCATCCTCATACCTTTCAGAGGAAGAAGTTCGGGAGTCATCGGAACGATGATTTCATCAGCTGCAAGGAAAGCGTTTGTGGTGACAATTCCCAAAAGATGGAGGACAGTCTATGAGAATGTAGTCGTAGTTCTGCTTCACAGGTTCGAGCAGTCGGCTCAGCAGCTGTTCTCTTGCCAGGAGATTGGTCAAGGCAATCTCCTGCGCTTGCCATTTCGAGAGAGGAAGGAACGAGGTCAAGGTTCTCCCTGATGTGTTTCACTGGCAGGGGTGCGCCATCAACCAGAGAGTCAAAGATGCTTGCCTGCACCTCATCTTCATTCGGGATGAAATACAGGGTAAGATTTGCCTGACCGTCAAGGTCTATGAGCAGGACTTTCTTGCCCATACGTGCCATGCAAGCCCCGATGGAGGCTGTAGAGGTGGTCTTCGAAACGCCACCTTTATGATTGGCGAATGTAATGATTTTCAATGACATAATATAAAATCTTTTGTATATATGTATTAACGTATTCATGTGTACATAGCTCCACGTGTACGTGGCTACATGTATTAACGTGTACAAAGGTACGGGTATCTGGCGAGAGTTCCTTCACGCTTCCCCTAACAACCCAAAGTGTCAGGGGAAACGTCAGAATTTGAGGGGTCATTTATTCAAAGGTGAAGGTTCGGATGTAGAAATAGGTGTCATCGTCCTCATACTCATATTCATTGATGAAGTCCATCATCTGCTCATCGGTTCGCTCTCCCTGTTCAATGCCGGTCTTGGATGTCCATTCCCTGATGGCTTCTCCGATAGTGCCGAAAACATCATCGCAACAATCCTCGAATGGTTCGCCGGATGCGCTGACGCAGCATTCTTCGGGAAAATAATCGCCTTCATCGTGGGTGTAATAGACCTCACATCCACACTCGCAGCATCTGTAGGAAATGCTCAGTTCATCATCCAGGAGTCGGTTTATCTCAAAGAAGAGGTCATTGCAAGCATCCCAGGCAGTTTCGGTCTCAAAGGAAAGAAGACTGGTGTCTTCATCCTCCTCATACTCTGCCCAGTAGATGTGACCACGCACGCTGATGTGCTTCTTCTGATAGTCGATTCCATAGTGCTTGGCAAGGTCATCCAGCCAGATGTTCCTGCTATTCACCTCCATGCGCTGAAGGGTGTTCCAAAAGGTTGCTTACTGCCTTTTTGGTTCCTGTGACCTTATAGGTCGTTGTTGCCTGATTAGCCATTGTCTTGTATATTTATTTGATTACCATTCTGTATAATAACTCTGGTCGTTAGATTCACATTCATCTGCCCATTCCTCATCCGTGAAGTCGCTATGCAGACAGTCCTTGCTGCAATAGTAGGCTACTCCCATGTCAGCGCAATAACCCTCACGTATCAGCTTGCCACATTCCGAGCATCGTCTGCAAGCCCTGTCGGTGTTCCACCAATAGTCCACAAAGGACTCTGCCACCACGTCCTCGCTTGTGTTTTCATCCCACTTGTCAAGATAGAATGTAGCGAACTTTTTCAACTCCTGCTCACTGAAGAGTTCCTTGTCTGTGCCGTTCACCGCCTGGGTTAGTCGGCTGAGAATTGATTTCATTGTTGTCATAATGCCATCTGATTTTATCTCCCTTTCGTAGATCAACTACTTCGGGGATGGTTAAAAATTATGTTGCATTCAGAAGGTGTTATGGCTATCCATACAAGGTTTTGTCTGCAAAATACTACCCGATAGGTGTGGAGATTTTTTTCAGCAAAGCAGCGCCCTGACCGTGTAAAGATAAGACAGAACCGTTACCTTCGCAACAGAATTATTACCGATTCCCAGAAGTCGATGAATGAAATCCTCCTATAACAGGACAATCCTTTCAGCAAGGAAAAGTATAAGCATAAAAAGAGCGACCCGAAGGCCGCTCTTTATAAATACACTGATTTTATATTTTACTTATGCTCAATTGTCAGCACTACATATTCTGACTGAGTGCCAATGCGGAATTTTCCACCCCAGATTCCCAAACCCGAACTGATGTAGTATTGGGTGTTGCCTTTTTGAAGTGAGCCATAGGCTTTCTCGTATAAAGCATCGGTAATCCAGGAGACAGGCCAAACCTGTCCGTGATGGTGTGACCACTGAACTGGAAGTCAATGCCGTTTTGTTCTGCCTCTTCCAAATGATAAGGCTGGTGGTCGAGAAGAATGAAAAACTCATCCGAAGATTTCCCATGATGCAAGTCAGAAATAAAGCCCTTCTTTCTTGCCTCTTCCATAATCATAGCCAGGGATTTACGCTGCATATTCGTGCGGTCGTCCCTGCCGATGATGCACAGATTGCCTATCTTTGCCACACTATCCTGCAGCAACGTAATGCCAGCTTCGCGATAAAATCGCCTTGCCTTTGGTTGGTTGCTGTAATACTCATGGTTGCCAAGACAAGCATAGACAGGGGCTTTCAGACGATGAAACTCTTCAGCTACGTTCTCTTCCATCAAAGGACGGACGCTGTTGTCTATGATGTCTCCAGCTATCAATATGAGGTCGGGCTGTTCTGCATTAATTATATCCACCCATTTCCTGAAGTCTGAACGGCGGTTGTGATAACCGAGATGAAGATCGCTAAGGAGCACAATCTTAGTACTCTTCTTTTCTAAACTGATAGCCTTATCGGTCTTTGATATCAATCTGTTTCTCTCACCTTATTATTATAGTGAATGTTGCCATAGCCGAAAATCAGCAGCATGAAAGCAAAAATGCCGATGGAAGTATAGCTATTGTCAAATAGCCATGCTTTAGGCACTATATGAACAAGGCGACCAACGTCGAGCACGAGGAACAGCATCACCAGATACAACAGGATGAAGATAAAGGAAAAGCCCACTTCATAAACTGCAGTTGCCGCAAAAAGTGGCATTTTCTCTAACGCTCCCGAAAAGGCGATGAATATGGTACTGAACCACATAACTAAAACTCCCACTGCCACCCATTTCATGGCAATGGAAAAAGGCAGTAAATGCCACATTCGCCAAGCGGTATAAAGAACACCGACTATCGGCAATATCAGAAAGATAATCAACCAAATATATTTCATTATTACTATATTGCTGAGACCGCATCACGGCTCTATCTTATATTTTACGTATATTTATTTAAGTACAAAAATACTATTTTATTTGGGAAAAACCATGTTTATCTCAAAGAAAATCTGGTTTTTGCATATTTTAACCTTTCTGCATAAAAAATGCAAAAAACTTTGGTATTACCAGTTTATTTTAATATTTTTGCATCGTTTTAATAGGGTATTAAAATGAAGCAGAATGATTAAAATGAGAAATGATGTCATCATATTAGGAAGACCTATACAGCTGCAAGAACGGAAGAAGGCGCAGATGAAAGGTGGAGATTCACTTGCATACAAGTTCTTCGATGGCGAATACCACGGTATGTCCTTGCTTTTCGCCGAACCTAAAGGAAAGGTAGCTACACCACGAAGTTTGGCCATTACAGCAAACAATCTCGCTTCACTGTTCCAGCTTCCTGTCGTATTCCTTCTGCCAACCTGCCCAGCTTATGAAAGGCAGAGACTCATAGACAAAGATGTTTATTTCATTGTCTCGGACAATGAGCGCATCCGCAAGACCAAACAGGCTAAGGCTCTGTCACCAGTAGCCCAATACCTGCTTCTGCAGATCGAGAGTATTGAAGGATTGGCTGCTCGTGACATGGAGGATAAGATTCCATATTCCTATGCAAGCATCGCTTGGAATAACCTGCCTTGAAGACTTGGGACTTTGCCAGAAAGTATCTGATGGATCTAAGCGAAAGGTCGTTCACTTCGATAAGAAGGGAAAGGAATTGTGGAAACAAGCCCAGCCTTACCTTCTCAATCCTGTAGAAGAACGCATCTTCTGTGACGATCTGCTTTCTAACGAAGGATGCGGAAAAAATTGTTTTACATTTATCAACAAAGATGCCAGTCAAACAACTTTCAAAGCTCGGGCTTTGCCTTTCCTAACGAATTTGATGGCAACATCATTGAGGCATTTGTATCTTGGTACCAAAGCAATGAAAATCATTGACCATTTAAGTGATGAAGCAAAGATACAAAATAAAATCTGAAACTCGGCATGAATTGAGCTTTTTTCCTAAACTTTCTTTTTGCGATGATTATGTGCCAAAAGACAGCAAAGTTCGTATGGTGGATCGTATTGTTCGCAGTATGGACATCAACCCTCTCATGGATACCTATGATGGGATTGGTGCTCCTCCTTATAGTCCGAAAGATGCTTCTAAGTTTAGTTGTTTTTGCCTATATCAATGGCGTTTATTCCTGTCGTGGCATAGCGGACGCACTAAAATACGATGTTCGCTATATGTGGATTTGTGGAGGTAAGCAATTATCTTTCGCAACAATCAACCGCTTTAGATCCAATCATATGATTAAATGCATCGACTTTTATTTTGATGCAGTCGTCTCCATATTGGTTGAAAAGGGCGTGATTAGTCTGGAGGAACAATATGTTGATGGTACTAAGATAGAGTCGAAAGCAAACAAGTACACGTTTGTATGGAAGAAGACTGTGGAAAAGAACAGGGCTAAGCTCTTGGAAAAAAACCTCTGCTGCATTGGCTCAGATAAAAGAACAAATTCGCCTGAATGGCGGGAGTGACATTAAGGAAGAAGACAGCGAGCCAGCCACTTCCGCCAAGGATATAAAGAGAAGTGCACGTTTGTGTGAGAGGCAAGCGAAGAACCTTCCTAAGGCAAAGCTTACAGGAAGAGAGAAGCAAAAGCTAAATACTCAGATAGATCACTTGTTCAAAGCCTCGGACAAACTGTGCGAGTATGAAAAATCACTGGATATACTAGGCGAGAGAAACAGTTACTCCAAGACTGATCCCGATGCGACCTTCATGCGCCTCAAGGAAGATGCCATGAACAATGGGCAGACAAAGCCTGCCTATAACCTTCAAATTGCGACAGAGAATCAATATTGGACGAATTTCGCCCTTTATCCCAATCCAACAGACACCCTGACCTTCAAGCCTTTTTTGGATAAGTACAAGAAAAGATATGGAAAGCAATCCAAGAGCGTCACCGCAGACTCAGGGTATGGCTCGGAGGAGAACTACGAGTACCTAGAGATGGAAGAGATGATGGGTTATGTAAAGTACAACTGGTTTCACAAGGAACAGCATAAGCCTTTCAAGGAGGATGCCTTCAGGGACAACACATGGAACCTTGTGGACAACGGAAAACGAAAAGTGATTCCGGCTATGTGTCTGTCATTACATTATATAGAGCACAACGATGTGATGGATGTCCGCTTGGAAGTCTCTGCAAGAAATCCAAAGGCAACAGAACCATATATGTCAACCATAAACTGAATGCATATAAAAAGGAAGCCTTCCTGCTACTAACGTCTGAAGAGGGCTTGAAACACAGAAGCCAGCGACCGACAGAGCCGGAAGCTGTATTTGGGCAGATGAAGGCAGATATGCATTATAAGCGATTCAGGCATTTTGGAATGGACAAGGTTTACATGGATCTAGGATTGTTCGGAATGGGATTCAATTTGAAGAAATATTTGGGTATAAAACGATAAAACTCAATTTTGTTTTTTTTATCGTCAGGGATAACTATGCCCTTTTGTGAACTTCCTGCCTGTTTATAATAGAGAAGATCGGAAAAAGTAAAATTTGCAGACGATATTATATGATTCCCTTTTTTGGAATAGGCTACGATACTTCTAGGATTATACAATAAATAACA
>VOFI01000739.1_pt1 | contig 42000 bp, 64 predicted proteins | sample 5384131 | NCBI WGS metagenome assembly VOFI01 (sample SAMN12384728, study PRJNA508395) | human gut metagenome | isolation source: healthy gut H | host: Homo sapiens | reverse complement strand
GGCCCCGTGCCGGATTTTACCCTGTACCGCGCCCTGGTGCAGGCGGAAACGAAAAAAAAAGTGTAAGGGCCGGGCCGAAAATGCACCGAAAAAATCCATGTGTTACCCGCAAAGAATGCAAGGGGCAACACCGCACAATTCCCGCCTTACGGCTTAAGCACCGCTCCGGCGGCTGCGGCACGGCATCTGCGTTGCCAAAATGCTCGATAATGTCGGGTTGCAGTACCCGCATCGTGCTTCGGGGGCAAAAGCCCCTCGCACTCTGCGACCGCTGCCCCTGCTTCGGTTCGCTGTTTCCGCCACTGGCGGCGCTCACCTTTGCAGCATCCAGTATTATCTGCGCTTTTGGCTTAGCATCTGCCGCACCTCGCTCGCCGTATCGGCACTTAGAATTATGCGGTATTGCCCTGAGCTTTTTGAGCACCGAGATAACCGGCGGCTTTACCGGCTGCACCGTTGGCATGTATGCCTCCGCCAACGGCATCGCCGGCACCAACCACGCCGCCATCAAGGGCACCTATCTGGATAACTACAAGCAGATCTGGGATCTGTACATCACCGATTCCACCTGCGATCCCCAAGCTGCTGGCTTCCAAGACCGGCAACGATGCTGTTGCTGAGTTTGTGGGCAAGAAGGCTGTGTTCTACCAGAACGGCACTTGGGCTTACAATGACGTGAAGGATCTGGGCGACGACAATCTGGGTATGCTGCCCATCTACATCGGCCCCATGGTCATGCCCAGCGTGACCATCTGCACCTTTCCTGACCCTGACCCAACAGCTTCAAGCTGTTCGACCAGAACGTGGCTCCTGACCGCAGGCGAACCCGCCAACGCCAGTGAAATGCTGGCACTGAACATCTACAACACCTTTCTACGGCCGCTCCGGTGCGCAGTGGAAGGGCATTGGTCAGGCAGCGGAAGCCACCATACCTCGTAGGGCGTAACCTACCTGACTACATTGTACGCTATCCCGGCAGGCTTGTCAAGAAGTCAGGTTTGCCGGGGCTTTTTGTCAAAAAAACTTTCTCTGATTTCGGCTTGAAAGCCGTCCGCGAGTTTGATATACTAAACAGTCGAAGTGGTTTGAACAACGAGAAATGGAGAGAGACAGATGAATCAGGTCGGTTTTGACAGCCCGAAAAGTATATCCGGCTGCAATCGGAGCATATCCGTGAGCGCATCAATCAGTTCGGCGGCAAGCTCTATTTGGAATTTGGCGGCAAGCTCTTTGACGATTATCACGCGGCGCGCGTGCTGCCGGGTTTCGCGCCGGATAACAAGATCAAAATGCTGCTGGCGCTGCGCGATCAGGCGGAAATCGTCATCGCCATCAACGCGGGCGATATCGAGAAAAACAAGCGCCGCGGCGATCTGGGCATTACCTACGACACGGACGTGGCGCGCCTGATCGACGTTTTCCGCGGCTTCGGCCTGTACGTCGGCTCAATCGCGCTGACGCAGTACGCCGGTCAGCCCGCGGCGGACGTGTTCGAAAAAGCGCATGCAGGCGCTCGGCCTCAAGGTCTACCGTCAATACCGAATCCCGAATTATCCCGCCGACGTGCGGCTGGTCGTCAGCGACGAGGGCTATGGCCGCAACGATTATATCGAAACCACGCGCTCGCTGGTCGTCGTGACCGCGCCGGGCCCCGGCTCCGGCAAAATGGCGACCTGCCTCAGCCAGCTCTACCAGGAGCACAAGCGCGGCGTGAAGGCGGGCTACGCAGAAGTTTGAAACCTTCCCGATCTGGAATCTGCCGCTCAAGCACCCGGTCAACCTCGCCTATGAGGCGGCGACAGCCGACCTGAACGACGTGAACATGATCGACCCGTTCCATCTGGAAAGCCTACGGCGTTACGACGGTCAATTACAACCGCGATATCGAGATTTTCCCGGTGCTGCGGACGATTTTTGAGCGCATCTACGGCGAATGTCCGTATAAGAGCCCGACGGATATGGGCGTGAACATGGCGGGCTTCGCCATCGTGGACGACGAGGTTTGCCGCGAGGCCTCCCGGCAGGAGGTCATCCGCCGCTACTTCCAGGCGGCCTGCCGCGTCCGCCAGGGGCAGAACGCCGAGGACGAGGTGGCCAAGATTGAGCTGCTGATGCGCACGCTGGATATCGAGCCGGAGCGCCGCGCCGTCGTGCCCGCCGCAATGGCGGTCGCCGAGCGTACGGGCAAGCCCGCTCTCGCCATCGAGCTGCCGGATGGGCAGATTGTCACGGGGCGCACGACCGAACTGTTCGGCGCGGCTTCCGCGGCGGTGCTTAACGCGCAAGGCGATTGCGGGCATTGACGACGAGATCAAAGCTCATCGCCCCGGACGTGATCGCCTCCATCCAGACGCTCAAAACCGATTATGAAGAGCCGAAACCCGCGCCTGCACACCGACGAGATGCTCGTCGCGCTGGCGATCAGCGCGGCCAGCGACCCAAACGCGCTGAAAGCCATGCAGGCGCTGGACAAGCTCAAGTGCTGCGAGGGTACATTCCACGGTCATCCTCTCCTCCGTGGACGACGGGGTATTCAAGCGGCTGGGCATGCGCCTGACCTGCGAACCCGTCTATGAAAAGAACAGCCTGTATCATAAATAATTCGAAAAAAGGCCGTTAAGCCAATAAAACCGATATTTCAAGAAAAACTAAGAATTTTTGCCCGAAGGTTTCAAAGAGGTTTTCGGTTGTTGCTGCCGGTGGCAGAAACAAACAATCGAAAACGGAAAGCCCTTTGGTGGGGCGATGGGGCAAAGCCCCATATCCTGAAAAAATGCTGAGTTTTTGATTCTTGAAAATGTTTGGAGTTGAGACTTAACGGTCTTGTTTTTTGGACAGCCCTCTTGTGGCTAAGTGGAAGGGACTGTGCAGAAAAGGCCATGGCATAAGGTGCTTATACGCTAGATGAATGTTAAATTCTTTCACTTTTTGAGCGAATAAAATGAAAAAAATAGAACAAATTGAAGGAAATGTGGTTTTTCTCCCAAATTTTCTTGAAATCCGGGCGCGTGGTGATTATAATAGGTCGGTAGTTTTTTGATGATCGCGTTCGCGCGGACGGAAGAAGGTATAGGATGCACACCAAGTTTATTTTTGTGACGGGCGGCGTGGTTTCCTCGCTGGGCAAGGGCATCACGGCGGCTTCGCTGGGGCGGCTGCTCAAGAGCCGCGGGCTCAGGGTTTCCATGCAGAAGTTCGACCCCTACATCAACGTCGACCCCGGAACGATGAATCCCTATCAGCACGGCGAGGTGTTTGTGACCGACGACGGCGCGGAGACGGATCTCGATTTGGGGCATTACGAGCGCTTCATCGACGAAAATCTGACGCAGGCGGCCAACGTCACCAGCGGCCGCGTGTATGATCACCGTCATCACCCGCGAGCGCAAGGGGCGAATATCTGGGCGCGACGATTCAGGTCATTCCGCATATCACAGAACGAGATCAAGCGCCGCATGCTGGCGGTCTCCCTCCGGGAGGATGCGCCGGACGTGGTCATCACCGAGATCGGCGGCACGGTCGGCGACATCGAATCTCTGCCGTTCCTCGAAGCGGCGCGCCAACTGAAAAACGAGGTCGGCCGCGAAAACGTGCTGTATATCCACGTGACGCTTGTGCCGTATATCTCCGCGGCGGGCGAACTGAAGACCAAGCCGACCCAGCACTCCGTCAAGGAGCTGACCGGACTGGGGATTCAGCCGGATATCATCGTCTGCCGCAGCGAAAGGCGCTGCTGACGCGCGATGTGCGCGCGAAGATCGGCCTGTTCTGCAACATTCCGGCGGACTGCGTGTTCGAAAATCTCAACGCGCGCAGCATTTACGAAGTGCCGCTGATGATTCACGAGGAGGGCATGGACGAGCGCGTCTGCCGCCTGCTGGGCATCCCCGCGCCGGAGGCCGACCTGACCGAATGGCGCGGCATGGTCGAGCGGCTGCTGACCCCGGAAAGGGACGTCCGCATTGCGATTGTCGGCAAATATGTCGAGCTGCCGGATGCGTATCTCTCTATCGTCGTCGAGGCGCTGACCCACGGCGGCATCGCCCACCATGCGAAGGTGCGCGTGGAATGGGTGGCGGCCGAGGCGTGACGCCGGAGAACGCGGGCGGAGAAGCTGGCAGGCTGCGGCGGCGTGCTCGTGCCGGGCGGCTTCGGCGAGCGCGGGGCTGGAGGGCAAGATTGCCGCCGTGCAGTATGCCCGCAGAGCACGGCGTGCCGTTTTGGGCATCTGTCTGGGCATGCAGATGGCCGTGGTGGAATACGCCCGCCACGTGCTCGGTCTGACCGGCGCGCACACCAGCGAGGTTGACCCCAACACGCCGTACCCGGTGATCGACCTGATGCCCGACCAGCAGCATATCGACGAGAAGGGCGGCACGATGCGGCTGGGCAAATATCCCTGCCGCCTGAGCCGCGATTCCGTCGCCTTCGCCGCCTACGGTGAGGAGAATATCTTCGAGCGCCATCGTCATCGCTACGAGTTCAACAACGCCTATCGCGATTTGTTCGTCGAGGGCGGCATGCGCATCGGCGGCGTGAACCCGGAGCGCGCGATCTGGTGGAGATCGTCGAGCTGCCGGACCACCCGTGGTTCGTCGGCGGCAGTATCACCCGGAGCTGAGAAGCCGCCCGAACCGTCCGCAGCCGCTGTTCCGCGAGTTTGTCGGCGCGGCGCTGAAGGCGCAGGAAAAATAAAAAAGGAAAATCGCCGTTATGCGAAAAAAGCAAAACGGCGATTTTGCTTAATTTATGAAAATTTATTCGCATTTTATGTAAAAAGAGTTTAATAAAAAGAAGAAAGTGCAGGATTTGAAACGAAAAAGGTCAAAAACATCTTGAAAACCGCGCAAAGAAACGGTATAATCGGATCGTAGACAAATTGCCTTCCCACAGACGAAGAAAGGACCGGATTTCCTGACTTTGCCGCGCAAAAACAACCGCAGGCTGTCAACGGGCTGACAATCGCGCTGCTCAAACCGTACTTTGAATCACATGGAGGATGAAACAATGGGGCGTCATTTTCCGATCGTTTTTACATCGCCGCGCCGCAGGGCGTGGCCGCCAAACTCAGCAGCATGCTGCTCGCCGCGCAGATCATGCCCAGCGGCGTTGTGCACACGGGTGTGGAGGCGGTGCGCGCCGCGCAGGGCGGGGCGATGCTGCTGACGACGTATCGCCTGCCGGATATGACCGGGAGGAGCTGGCGCGCCCAGCTTGGCGAGGCCGACGTGGTGATGATCGTGCCGCAGGATTACGCGGGCGAGGAAACGGAGAACGTCGTCATGCTGCGCAACCCGATCAGCGCGGACGCGCTGGTGCAGAGACGTCAAAACGCTCGCCCATTGCCGCATACGCATGCAGCAGCTCCGCGCGAAGGCCGAAAAGCTCTCGCGCACGCTGGAGGAGCGCAAGCTGATTGATCGCGCGAAGGGCAAGCTGATGGATGTGTTCCATTTGACCGAATCCGAAGCGCATTACAAGATTCAGAAGACGAGCATGGATTCCGGTCGGCGAATCGCGGACGTTGCGCGCGAAATTTTGGAATCCTCCGAAAACATGGCCAGCTAAACAGTTTTTTTCTCAGTATGGACAGATTCTTCCCGCGCTATTGCATCCGGGCGAACGATGCGGCGCGGGATTTTGGCGTTTTTGCAGACTTTGGCGGAACGGAAGGCGGGCGCTGCCCATTTTTTTTCCTCCGGATGAAAGAATTTCCTGCGCTCATTCGTCTAATAAAAGGGAAAACCCGCAAACAAAAGCACGGAAAAATGTGATATACTGTTCAAGATGTGGTTTTGTTTCAAATAACATCTAAAACCTGTCCACAAACGGAGAGGCGTCGTCGTCTAATTCATGTCGGACATCAGGCGACCAAGGAGGGCAAACGCATGAACAAGAACCGAAAAACAGCGCTGGCGCTGGCAGCATAGCTGGCCATACTGCCCGGCTTGACGGTGGCTGAGGGCTATACAGAGGAACCCCGGCGGTCGATCAGCCGGAGGAAGAAACGGAAGAAACCATAGAAGAAATCATAGATGAGCCAACAGAAGAGGAAGAAACAGAAGAGGAACAAACCCTTGACGAGTGAAACCGAATCATTGATGGAAGACGAACCCGAGCAGAAGGACGAACCCGAGCAGAAGGGTGAAACCGAGCAGAAGGACGAACGAGCAGAAGGACGAGCCCAAACAGAAGGACGAACCCGAGCAGAAGGACGAGCCCGAACAGAAGGACGGAACCGAGCAGGAGGACGGAACCGAGCAGAAGGACGGAACCGAGCAGAAGGACGAGCCCAAACAGAAGAAGGACGGAACCGAACAGAAGGACGGAACCGAGCAGAAAGACGGAACCGAGCAGAAAGACGGAACCGAACAGAAAGACGGAACCGAGCAGAAGGATGGAACCGAGCAGAAGGACGGAACCGAGCAGAAGGACGAACCGAACAGAAGGACGGAGCTACGCCGACTGAAACGCAGAATCCCGTACAGGAAGGCGAGCAAGAGCCGGAAGCGGACGACTGGAAGCCGCAGGGGGACGCTTGGACGGAGCTGGAAAACGGCGAGCACACGGCGGGCGCGCTCGGCGATGTGCTCTCGTGGCTGGAGCATCATCTGGCGGAAGACGAGGAAGCGACGGTGTATATCCGCACGAGGGACGTGCTGACGGCGGACAACGTTTCGCGAAATCTGCTGGGCCGCGTGGGCTTCGAGCCGGATGGCGAGCGACAGCTTCAACATGGAGAAATACGAATATGTGGCGGTGCTCGATTCCAAGGATTTGATGACGCTGGAAGAGACGGGGGACATGGGAGGACGTCCGCCTCTCCATCAGCGTGCAGGTGCTGCGCGAGGACGAACTGAACAAGACCGAATCCCCGGAACGAATGAGACACAGACCCCCGGAACGCATGAGACACAGACCCCCGGAGCGAATGAGACGCAAAAGCCCCGGAACAGGCGAGACGCAGACCCCTTCGGCGCAGCCGAGCGCTACGCCTGCCCCGACGGAAGAACCGACGCCTACGCCCGTGCCCAAGCCGGTGCTCGAGGTGACGGCGGAGGACTATGAACCCGGCGTTTGGAAAAATTCCCCGCCGATGTTCACCCCTCTCCGGCATCCCGGAGGACAGCACCGGAATACGTCTACGGCGTGTTTATCTGCGACGAGCGGCTGATTCTGCTGTCCGACGGCAACAACACGTGTATGTGCCCAGCGAGGAAGGCCTCTCCAGCGTTCGCTTCGTCATTCTGGATAAGATGGGCGACGTGCAGTCCCTCTCGGATCAATACGACACGATGCTGGATTTCACCCCGCCGGACGGGCCGTATCTCAGCGGCGACAGCAAGAACAAGAAGGTCTGCTACGTGGAAGCGTATGACGATTTGAGCGGGCTGGACAGCATCTCCTACGACGGCGGCAAAACGTGGCTCTCCTGCAACGACCCGAGACGGACAACATGACCTTCTACGGCGAGGTCGGCGAAACGGTGGACGCGGGCTGGATTCTTGACGCGCGACTTTTGCGGGCAACATCTCTTCAAACGACGAGGATTTCATCTTCGGCAAGAAGAAGCGCACCGGCACGGGAGGCGGCACGGAACGGGCAAAAGCCCATCCGCCACGTGAAGGAAACGATGGATTATTCCAAGGCGAACTACAACGCGCTGGAGCCTGAATGTTTCCGATCAGCCGCAGACGGAGCTGACCATCAGCGGCACGGCGCTGAGCCTGTCGCTGACCGAGGAGGAGCAGCTCAAGCCGTTCACCGCCGAGCTGACGACGTGGCAGACGAAGGCGGGACGAAGACCGCGCCCAACGCGCTCGTGCTCACCGCGGCGACGGATGCGCAGGCCAACGTCTGGCATTTCGGCGGCGAGACCCTATAAGCTGCTGTACAACAGCGGCGTGGAGTATCTGTTCGCTTCCGGCGAGTATATCGCCGTCATCCCGACGGATGGCTTCACCGGCGGCGCAGTACGGCAACAAGCTCAAGGCCGGCGGCGTTTCGACCCCGCAAGTTCGAATACACGCTCATTCAGGATGAAACGCTGCGCGAGACGACGCTGAGCGTACAGGTGGAGGGCGAAACCTATCTGCTCGAGGAGAGCACGGAGAGCGATAAGTACGCTACAACGTGCTCATCGGCACAAGGACATGATGAAGAAGCCCTACGAAAGCTATCAGCCCGGTAAGAGGCCACATAATGAAGAAAACAGCAACCCTCGGCGCGCTCTCTTGGCGCTCGCCCTGCCCTCGCGGCGCAGGCGGAAACCGTGTTCGCCGGCGAGGTGACGGCAGGGGACGACGCAGATCGTCACGCCCTACGGCGGTCTGGTGGAGGGATGTGCGCGTTCGCGTGGGCGACAGCGTGAAGATCGGCGACCCGATCGCCACGGTGGAGACCAGCAAGACCTACGCCTCCACGGATGGCACGGTCAGCGGCGTGTTTGCGCGCGAAGGCGACAGCGCGGACGGCGTGAAAACCCAATACGGCGCGCTGGTGTATATCGAGCCGATCAACCGCTATACGCTCGAGTGCAGCACGGAGAAGGGCTATAATTCCAGCGAGAACCGCTACATCCACATCGGCGAGAGCGTGTTTCTCAAGTGCACCAAGGACGGAAGCCATCAGGGGCGCGGCGTGGTGACCGGGCTGGACGAGAAGGAAGACAACAAGTTCACCGTCGAGGGTGACAGGCGGCGAGTTTACATGGGCGAAACCGTGGATATCTACCGCAGCGAGGATTATGCCTCCGCCAGCCGCATCGGCCGCGGTACGGTCGGGCGGACGAAAACCGTGCCGTCAACGCCGAGGGCAGCGTGCTGAAAATGCACGTCAAGGCGGGCGACACGGTGGAGCGCGGCGAGCTGCTGTTTGAAACCGTGACGGGCACGCTGGACGGCCTCTACGCGCCGGACAAAAACAGGTGGTCAGTGACACGGCGGGCGTGATTGCGACGGTGGACGCGGGCAACGGCACGAGCGTCGAGAAGGACGCGAATCGCGACGATTTACCCGAACGACGCCATGCAGATCAAGATGGTCATTTCGAGGCGGATCTGATGGATGTGACCGTCGGCGGCAAGGCCGAAATCGAGTTCAACTGGGACGCGGACAGCGCCGCCGCTTTGAGGGAACGATTTCCTCCATCTCGTATCTGAGCGAAAAGCAGAGCGACGGCGCGGCGAGCCAAAGCGCGCAGTATGTCGCCTATGTCGATTTCACGCCGGATGAAACCGTGCGCATCGGCATGACCGTGATCGTGTATGTGGAGTAACGAACTCCTTCCGTTTCGCTTTGCTCAACACCTCCCCTCAAGGAGGAGGCAGGGGGTGCGCGCTATACCAGGCTCCCTCTTCCAGAGGGAGCTGTCAGCGAAGGCTGACTGGAAGGAGTAACGAACTCCTTCCGTTTCGCTACGCTCAACACCTCCCTCAAGGAGGGAGGCAGGAGGAGCTGCACCAAGGCTCCCTCTTCGAGGGGAGCTGTCAGCCGAAGGCTGACTGAAGGAGTAACGAACTCCTTCCGTTTCGCTACGCTCAACACCTCCCTCAAGGAGGGGAGGCAGAGGAGTACCAAAGGCTCCCTCTTCGAGGGGCGCTGTCAGGCCGAAGGCTGACTGAAGGAGTAACGAACTCCTTCCGTTTCGCCTCAACACCTCCCTCAGGAGGGAGGCAGGGGCGTTGCACTGCTCCCTCTTCGAGGGGAGCTGTCAGCCAGGCTGACTGGAAGGAGTAACGAACTCCTTCTGTTTCGCACGCTCAACACCTCCCTCAAGGAGGGAGGCAGGGATGAAGCGCTATACAAGGCTCCCTCTTCGAGGGGCTGTCAGCCAAGGCTGACTGAAGGAGTAACGAACTCCTTCCGTTTCGCTACGCTCAACACCTCCCTCAAGGGAGGCGGGGGGGCGCTGCACCAGGCCCCTCTTCGAGGGGCTGTCAGCCGAAGGCTGACTGAAGGAGTAAGAAGTAAACAAAGAAAGGACGCCAAAATGAAAAAGATACTTTCGATTCTTCTCGCGCTGAAGCTCTGATGCTGGGCGCGGCGGCGCTGGCGGAGGGCAACGTGACCATCGCTGTGCAGGGCATGAACGACTTCAACGACAACATTCAGAGCATGATCGTCTACGGCGACAAGCTGCTGCTGTCCAGTTGGGATACGGGCTCTATACGTGGGACAACACCAGCCGCAAGCTGACCCCTGTGGAAGGCTATGACAAGCTGCAAAACGTGCTGACCGGGGACGGCGAGACCCCCGGCGCGCTGGAGCTGAACGACGGCGAGTATGCCTATCTGGACGGCAACCTCTATGCCGTCGGCGGCAAACTCTACCGCATGGCGACCATCAGCGATGAGGACGGCAATTCGACCAACCAGCTCGTCCGAGCTGCTGATTGCAGATGACGGCGCGCTGTCGCTGGGCGAGATCATTGATCTAGGGCGACGCGCTCTGCATCGTCGGCGCGCTGTCGCGACGAAAGCTTGACACCGACACCCCGCAACCTGAGCAACCGACTGCTCCTTTGGCAGCCGCATGTCTACGCGCGCTCTCCTACGGCGAGGAGCTGGAGCTGCTGGCGCTCAACCTCGAGGGATGAAAGCGTGGAGACGCTGACGGTCGATGTGGATGGCGACGTGCAGAACATCGCGCCGTATACCGAGGGCAAGCTGCTGATGACCGTCGGCGATTATACGACCGAAACGCCCAGCACGACGCTCTGGCTGTACGACATTGAAAACGAGGAGGCGACCGAGCTGGGCGCGCTCCCCGACTGAACGGCTATAGAAACGCCCGACGGTCTGGCGTATGACGAGGCGCGCGGCAAGATGTAATACGTGCTCGCCGGCAGCGTCTGGCGGCGTGGACGTCAGCGAGGACGGGCCTCGGCGAGCCGGAGGAATTCGGCGACATGCCGCTGTCGTATGCCAGCGGCAACGGCGTGGTTTACGGCGATCTGTACGTGCTCGCCAGCTACGATGCGGTGGTCGGCCGCGACGTGACGCTTGACAAGCTGCCCGCGCAGCGCATGCGCGTCGCCAACGGCGACTACGTCATTCGATCAACAAGGCGTATTACGCCTTCACCGACAAGCACCGGAATACATGATCTCCATCTCCACGACGCTGGACACGGACAGCCTGCTGCAAAGCATGATGAACCACGATTCCTCCGTGGATATCTACACCCTCCCAGCACGAGCAGCGCGTTTACCTCGCTGATGAACCGCGGCTTTATGGCCGAATTGGAGGGCAACCAGACCATTTCCGACGCGGTGAACGCCATGTATGGCTTCATCAAGGATTACGTGATGAAGGACGGCCCACATCTACGCGCTGCCGCTCTCCCTGCTACGCCAATATGATGAGCCTGAACACCAAGCTGCTGACCGAAAAAAGCTGGGCTACGAGGTGCCGACCTCGTGGAAGGGCTGCTGACGATTCTGGCCGATATTTCAAACAACAAGCGGCTCGAGGAGACGCCGGAAGTGATGATCGCCGAACCGGGCTACGCCAGGGATGATTTCCGTTCTCCAGGTGTTCTACATGATGCTGGCCGATTATTTCACCTGGCTGGACGCGAGCGAGGAGAACCTGACCCGCGGCACGCAGGCGCTGCTCGACCTGTGCGAGGCGTTTGAAGCCATCGACTGGGACAACCTCGGTCTGGCCGAGGATTACGGACACCGAGGACATGATGTACAACGGGAGCGACGCTTTGATCAATTGGACGAGCCTGAGCGTGTACAACTATGTCGGCGCTGACGAAGAACAGGCAACGCCGGTCGCGCTCTCCGTTGTGGAGGGCGAAAAGCCGCTGGTCGGCCAGAGCGTGACGTTGCGTTCATCAACCCGTTCTCCGAGCACAGAGACGAGGCCGCCATGAATATCTGGCCGACGCATGGGCGCTGGAGCAGAAGGGAGAAAGACATGATTATGCTCAGCCCGGAGATGAACGAGCCGGTGCTCAACAGCTATTACGAGGAGAACCTGCGGGGCATCGACAACTCGATTGCCGATTTGCAGAAGACGCTGGACAAGACCGGGACGAGGAAACCCGCGAATCGCTGCAAGCGGATCTGGATTCCATGAAGCAGTGGCGCGAGGGGATTACGGAAGGCGGCAAATACCAAATCTCCCGGAGCAGATTGCGAGCTACCGCGCTTCGGCGAGAACATGGCCGTGCAGCAGAGCCTCATCTGGAACACGAATGAGGGCTCGACGCAGGTGCAGCAGTATCTCGACGGCGCGATGAACGCCCAGCAGCTGGCGGCGGCGCTGGAAAAAGACCCTGCAAATGCAGAAGCTGGAGGGCAACTAAACCCGCATGTTTGAAAAGAAAAAATCCGTCTGGCTGTTTCTGCTGCCGGGGCTTGCGATGCTGATGATCTTTTACATCGTGCCCTTTTTCCAGCGGCATCGGCTACAGCCTGACGGACGGAAGCTACAAAAAACGTTCGTCGGCTTGCAGAATTTACCGGGATCTGTGGCAGAACAGCATGTTTCTGCTGGGGCTGAAAAACACGATGGGGCTGTCGCTGATCTGCGCGCGCCGCTGCTGTGGCTGTTTTCCTTTCTGCTGGCCAGCGCGCTGAGCGCGATCAAGCCGTTCGGCGGATTCTTCCGCTCGAGCGTGCTGATGCCGTCACGCCGTCCTCCGCGATTCTGCTGGTGTGGCTGGTGATCTTCGATTACGGCGGCCCCCGGTGAACCGCGCGCTTGAAGCGATGGGGATGACGCGGGTGATGTGGCTGACCAGCGGCGCGCTGCGACTGCCGGTCGTGCTGATGTTCCTGTGGAAGAATCTGGGCTTCTGCCTGATTATCTTTCTGGCGGCGCTGCAATCCATTCCCCAGCCGCTCTACGAATACGCGCGCTGGAAGGCGCGGGCTTTTTTCACCCGCGCTTTCCGCATTACGCTGCCGATGATTACGCCGACGGCGTTTCTGGTGTTCGTGCTGGCGTGGATCAATGCGTTCAAGATCTTCAAAGAGGTGTACTTCATCGCGGGCGCTACCCGCAGATTACTCGGTGTACACCCTGCAAAACTACATGAACAACATGTTCGGCAAGCTGAATTACCAGCTGGTGACGGCGGCGGCCTATTCCTTCGGCCTGATCGTGTTCGCGCTGTTCGGCGCGCTGTTCTTCCTGCAAAGGCGAGCCGCGCGCGCTGAATTGAGGTGAGGCGGATGGAAAAACAAACGGTTCGCCCCGGCGCAAAAAAAACACGGCACATTCTGCGCGGCTGCTGCTACGGCGGCGGCGGCGTCATCCTGCTGCCGGTGGTGCTGACGGCGCTGTATTCCTTCTTTTCGCCCTGGCGAAATCAAGGCGTTCATGCAGACGCGCGGCAGCTTCGACGCCGATTGATGGAAATCAAAAATATTTTCCCTGATTGTATTATAAAATCCTGATTGAGGACGACGATCTGCGCTACTTCGTCAATTCGGCGATGTATACCGCGGCGATTCTCTTCGGGCAGGCGCTGCTGATTCCGGCGATGGCCTACGCGCTCTCCCGCTTCCAGGTTCCGCGGGCGGGACGCGCTGTTCTTCGTCGTCATCATGCTGATGCTCCTGCCGTTTCAGGTCACGATGGTGCCAAACGTCATCACCCTGCGCGCGATGGGGCTGCTGGATACGATCTGGGCGATCATCCTGCCGATGACGGTTGCGCCGTTCTACATCTTTCTGCTGCGGCAATACATGGTCGGCCTGCCGGGCGACATGATCGAGGCGGCGCAGATTGACGGCGCGGGCACGCTGCGCTGCTTCATCCACGTGGTTCTGCCCGTCTGCCAGCCGATTCTCGGCGCGGCGGTGGCGCTCTCGTTTGCGGATTGCTGGAATCTGGTCGAGCAGCCGCTGACCTATTTGACCACGCATACGGAGCTTTATCCGCTCTCCGTGGTCTTCAATCAGCTGACCCAGCAGAGCACCGGCGTGGAATTTGCGGGCGCGGCGCTGTATACCCTGCCCGCGCTGCTGATCTATCTGTATTTCCAGAACGACATTCTGGAAGGCGTCCAGCTCACGGAACTCAAGTAAAGGAAGACAAAAGCGATGAAAAAATGGCCATCAAGGGACTGGTCACGCTGGCGGCGGTCGTCGCCCTGTGCATGTTCTTTTCCGGCACGATCAAAACCATTTCAACCGCCAAGGTCAAGCTGGTGACCGCCAAGCAGGGCAAGCTGGAGGAGGAAATCAAGCTCAGCGGCAATCTCACGTTCCCGGAGACGGAGGATGTGAAGCTGGCACTGGCTTCCGACCAGAGCGTGACCATCAAGCGGGTGCGCGTGGCGAAGGGGCGCAGGGGTTGCGGCGGGCGACGTGCTCTTTTGAGGCGGAGGTTTCCGGCTACGACAAGGAGATGGAAAGCCTGCGCGGCGAATACGACGCGGCGCAGAAGGAGCTGATGGAGCTGGAGCGCAAAAACGGCGACGTTCGGCTCAAGGCGCACCGAGGAAATCTGGGTGGAGGCCTACGACGCGCTGGCGAAAAGCAAGGACGATTGCATGACCGCGCAGACGCAGCTCGAGGTCGCCGCTGCTGGCGGGCGTGACGCTTTCGGGCGGCCGCCTGTCGTCGGGCGAGACGGACGAGACGCTGACCGCCGCGCAGAAGGCCGTCGATGCGGCGCAGGACGCGCAGGCCGAGGCGCAGAAGAAATTCAACAGCGCCAACCGGCTGGGCATCAGCGAGAACGTCATCAATTACATCACCCAGAGCCGCCAGCTCAACGAAAAGCTGGCCACGACGCAGGAGAAGATCACCGCGCTGGATGTGATGGCGCAGCAGGCGCGGCAGGTGACCGCGCCGCACGACGGCTATATCGTGGAGATCAACGTCAAGGCGGGCGACAGCTACGACGGCAAGACCGCCGCGCTCGTCATCAGCAGCGAAAGCGGCGACGCGGTGCTGCGCGCGGACACGAGCAAGATCGAAAAGAAGATCGACAAGGGGCACGCAGGTCACGGTCAAGCGCGACAGCGACAAGACGCTGACCAAAAAAGGTGACGGACAGCGGCGTGAAACGAAGAGGGCAAGCGCTATATCGACGTGAAGCTGACCGACAAGGACATCACAAACCTCGGCGGCGGCGCGGCGCTGTTCTCCCGCCGCGGTGGAGATGACGGCGAGCTATCGCGCGTCCAGCTCCACCACGCTGCTCCCGGCCAGCGCCGTTCGCGGCAGCGGGGACAGCCGATACGTCTATATCGTCAGCGAGGAGAGCAACGCGCTCGGCCAGCGTGTGCTCAAGGTGAAAAGCAGGATGTGAAGGTGCTTCCGAGGTCGGCAGCACGGTGTCCATTCAGGATGATTTGAGCCGTCAGCGCGTGGCCTATATGGAGGATCGCGCCATCAGCGACGGTTCCTGAGGTCATGGTCTATGGAGAATAAAAAAGCGCCGGGGCATGCTCGCGGTGCTGCTGGGGCTCGTGCTGACGGTGTGCGGCGGCGCGCTGACGCTGACCGTCGGCGGGCGGCTGGAATCATCCTGCCCGCGCCGGCGGCGACGCAGGAGGGCGGCGAGCTGAACGCGCTCTACGAAGAAGCGCAGAAGCAGATGGCCTCCATCGCGGATTCGATCACGGCCGGGGGCGGTCGGCGCGCGGGCGCAGGGGGTCAATCTCTGCGGAGGCGCAGAGCGCGGAGGCGACAGTTTACGCGGTCGGCTCGGGCTATTTCGACGTGACGCATGAAACGCTGCTCGACGGGCGGCTCATCAGCGAGGCGGACGTGAAGCGCGCGGAGAACGTCGTCGTGATCGACGAGCGCATGGCGCTCTCCTTCTTCGCGGGCAACGAGCCGGTCGGCCAAACCGTGACGCTCAGCGGGCTTGATTACGAGGTCGCGGGGGTCATCAAGGCCGAAAGGCGGCTGGGCGAGACGAACGAGCACATCGCCTATATCCCGATCACGTCGGCCAGCGCCAACGCGCTCACCATGCAGACGGTGGAAATGATCGCCAAAACGGCGGACAGGACGACGGGCAGCGCCATTTTGATGGAAAACACGCTGAAAAACGTGGCAGCCCGGCGGGAGCTTTTACAACTACGACAAGCTGGCGCTCGGCGCGGCGATGCCGATTCGCTGGGCGGTGCTCTTTGTTGGGGTCGCGCTGCTGCTCAGCCTGCTGGCGCGGCTGAACGCGGCGGCGTGGGGCGGGTCTGCTTCTATGCCGACCGGCTCAAAACGCGGTACGCGCGGGATATGCTCGCGGGGATGATCGCAAGCGCGCTGTTGATGCTGCTGGGCTATGCGGCGCTGGCGGGCGCGGCGTTCGCGCTGGCGAAATTTTCGATTGACCCGCTGTATGTGTTCACGGAGTGGGTGCCGGAGGTGCTGGTGGAGCTTTCCTCCATCGCCAAGCGCTTCTGGTCGCTGAATGACGCGAACGCGGCGGCGGTGCGCTTGCGTCGTCGGCCGGAGCTGCTGCGTGCTGGAAACCGGGCGCGCGCTGCTGCGCTGGGGGGCTGCTGGCGCTGCTGCTCGGCGCATGGATGAACGGCCTGCCGTTTTTTCAGCAGGCGCGTGAAAATGCCGGAAATCAACCGGGGCGGTGAGCGGCATCAATCCGCCTGCGTCTCCGCGCTCCCCAAGCCGTAGGCGCTGAAGATATGCGTCAACTCCTTTTTTTTTGCCGGGGAGGCCGAGCTTGCGCAGAATCCCCGTCTGCTGGTTGGAGATGGTCTTGCTGGAGGAATGAAGGCGGACGTCTTCGCCCAGAAGGTGGCGGCGCAGAACGCTCCGCTCCGCGTCGGTCAGCGGCGCGAGCAGCGCGGAGCAGATCAAATGCGCCTGCGAGGTGACGCCCTGCGCGGTTTCGCGAATCATCAGGGATGAGCACGGGAAAATTGCTCTTGAAGAGATAGGCCGAGGCGAAGGCATGTGTGCTGGCGCGGATCACCGTTTCAAAATCCTCGCGCGAGGTGAGGATGATGACGCGCGCGTCGGTTTGCAGGCGAATCTGCCGGGAAGCCTCCGCGCCGTCTATCGGCGAATGGGCGAGGCACAGATCCATCAATACAATATCCGGTTGTTCCATGAGCGCGGTTTGCACCGCGCTTTTTCCGTCTGTGCAGCTCGTGCAAAGCTCGAAATCCGCCTCGCGCCGGAGCGCCTGTTCGATCAGATAGCGATAATCGAGGTCATCCTCGACCAGCATGATGCGGATGGTGCTCACGGTTTGCGCCTCCCTTGTGCGGCCAGCGGAAAAATCAGGGTAAAGGTGCAGCCCTTCCCGGGCGCGCGCTGCTGACGCGGATGCTGCCCTCGTGTACGTTCATCACGTTTTGGCAGTAATACAGCCCCAGACCGAAATTTTCGCCGGAGGTTTTGGTGGTGTAATACGGCTCGAAGATGCGCTTCTGCGCTGCCGGGGTCATGCCTGGGCCGTCGTCGCAGACGGAGACGGAGGCTTTGTGCGCGAAGTGCGGACATAGGAAAGCGTGATCCGGCCGGAGCCGCGCATGGCTTCGACGGCGTTGCCGACGAGGTTGGTCAGCGCCTCGCGGACATGCGACGGATCGCAGTACAGCGGCGCGTCGTCGCAGCGGTCGATTTCGATGCGCAGCGCGTCGGTGTGCGGCGTTTCGCGGATGATCTGCTCGAACAGCGCGCGGACGTCGCAGTCGCCGGGGTTGAGAACCACGCGGCCGGTGTGCATCCTCGTTCGCTGGAGGAGCGCGCGCAGATGATCGACCGAGCCGCGGATGATTTGCAGCTCGCGGTTTTCCGGGGGAGCCGTTCATCCAGCAGCGCCGCGCACCAGTCGATCTTGTTGAGGTCGTTTTTGAGCGCGTGGGCGACGTACTGCGTGTTGCGCTGCAACACCTCGCCGCTCCCGCTCCAATCGTAGGTTTCGCGCCGGAGACGCATGCCCCATATGCCCTCGCGAAACGCATGATAGAAGGAGGAAGCACAGCGTAAACAGGACGACCGGCAGCTCGATCTGCCAGATTTTATCCAGATGGGGGATGCCCAGCGCGTGATAGGGGGAACGCCGCGACGAGCCAGACCCACAGCGGCAGAAGCACGCTGACCGCCACGAGGGCGGCGCTGCCGGTTGTGCCCGCCGTGGCGCTCCATCCAGGGGCGCGCAGCAGGATCAGCGTGGCGATGAGGCCGAAGAGCACGTTGTACCCCGCGATGCTCAGGCAGAACACCGGGTCGCGCTGGAGCGACGCCACCATCGGGCGAAAAACGGACGCTCAGGCAGACGGCCGGAAGCCAGACGACGACGCGCAGGAGCGGGAAGAAGCGGGTTTGGTTGAGCTGCGCGAAGTAAAACGCGAACATCATCACGCAGGGAATGGCCAGTAAATAGAAAGCCGCGCTCAGGACGGAATACATCAGCGCTGCGCCCGCCTGCGTCCATATGCCGGAGGCAATCAGCGACGGGGCGAGACCGTAATACAGATATTCCTTAGCGCGCCGACGCTGAACATCATGCCGCCGGTGAAACACCACTGGTTGAGCTGGTTACGCGCGTCGGCCAGCAGAACCAGCGAAAAAGGCCGCCCAAATCACAAGCGTGAACACAAGCAGATGCGTTCCCGGAAGAGAAGCCCAATACGCGATGACACGGCTCAGAAAATCAATCACGTTTTTTTCCTCCGTTTTTTCCTCATGCGAATTTCGGCCAAAATCAGACAAAGGCCGTTATTCTTGTTTTCAGTATACCATCATTTGATGTATTTCGAAAGTTCTTTTCGATGAATTGGTAAAATTTGAAAATTTGGAAAAATCAATCGGGCAGCGTGGGTTCGGCTGCCTCGCCGTCTCGATAAAGGGGAGATGCAGGTGCGCGCCGAGCTCGCTTTCCGCCGGGACGGCCGCTATCACGTCGCCTAGCGGCTGGCCGCGCACGACGCTTTTGACCGGCCTGCACGAGCGCGCAGGACAGCCCCGAATAGGTGCAGACCGCGCCGTCCGTCTGGCGAACGGCCACGTGCCAGCCCCAGAGATCATCCGCACGCAGGAGAGCACCACGCCGTCGCGCATGCAGACGGCGGTTTCGCCGCTCGCCGCGCCCAAATCGACGGCGGGATGCGCCTGCCAGCAGTCAAGCGACGGCCAAAGCACGGGCTGAGCGGGAGAAGCCGCGAAGCAGCCCGCCGGAAACAGGGGCGAACCGCGCCCACAATGGACGGAAGGCGGACGGGCGCGAGCGTCGGCAGCGGCGACGGGTTGCGGTCGGCGCGGGGGAAGGGAGGCGACCTCCGGCGCGGGGCGGCGGCCTGCACGTTTTCCGCCTGTCGGAGACGGTCGGTATACAGCGCCGTGCCGACGATGACGGCGATCATCGCGCCGAGCGTCACCCAATAGGCGTAATCCAGCAGCCATTCCCGCGCCTGACGCAGACGGGTTTTAAAAAAAAATAAACACGGTCATCCCTCCCTTTGAAAGAAGGATGACCGTGTGAAACGAAAAATATGCAGCGTTTGCCGTCAATCGCGCTCGAACACCCGTGTGCCGACGCGAACGCCCCACGCGCGTCCGGCGCGAATCAAAAACTCCAGATGGCAGACGACCGTGTCCGGCGCATCCGGCTTGACGGCGAGGAAGCGCGCGCCGCCGCAGTAAACGAGGCGCAGATCCTCGCCGTCGCGCGTGCCGCGCAGATGGCTGCCGTCCTCCCCGCAGTGGATGCACAGGATGCTCGGCACGCCCTCGTGGCCGATATAGCGCCCGCGGATCATATGCGGCGCGCTGAAATCGCGGCCCGCGGGGGTGAACCAATCCATATTCGTGGCGAGCGGAAGCCCCATCACCGCGCAGAGCATGCCGTAGAGCAGCGCGTCCATATCCTCGTCGCCCTGATTGCAGAGCACCGCGAAGCCGTAGCCCTCGCCCAGCAGAAGAGCGCCCTTGCTCGATACGCCGTGCAGCCCGCCCGCGTGTTCGCAGACGACGTGCCCCTGGCGAACTCGCGCTTGTTCAGCCCCATGCACATCGTCATCAGATGGGAAAGCGGATGATAACGCCCGACCAGCAGATCGACCGCGTGCGCCGGAATCGCCTGCTTGCCCTCGTGCATGCCCATGTTGGCGATCATGCGATAATACGCCGCCATGTCGCGCGAGGTGGACTTGACCATGGCGCAGCCACGGAACGGGGGCAGCACGCTCCAGCAGTCGTCGCAGGTGCGCCGGCCGTCCTCCACCTCGAACAGACTGGTGATGTTGCCGCCGGAGAGGGGCGCGCGCGGCCTCGACGCCGTTATCCAGAATGGTGCGGGTCATGCCCAGGGTCGAAGATGCGCGCCTGCATGAACTGCTCGAGCGGAACGCCCGCCGCCTGATCGACGATGTAAGAGAGGATGGCGTAGCCCCTCGTTGGAGTAGCTCATCACCTCGCCCGGCGCGCCGAGCGTGTTTGTAAGCCGCAGTGCGCGATATACGCGATGATCTGGTCGATCGTCTCCATCTTGTTGGGCGCGGTGCGCTTCATCTCGCGCAGCCATTCGCTTTCGCTGCGCCCCTCGCTGTTCATGGCAATCGACCATTCCAGCGGCTCCATCGGGGGATGCCCGCCGTGTGCATCGCCAGCGTGCGCACCGTCGCCGCCTCGCGCGGCTGACCGGCCAGCTCAAATTCCGGGAAGAAATCCGAAACCGGGGCGTTCAGGTCGAGCCTGCCCTCACAGGCCAGGATACAGGCGCACAGCGCGGTCATCGACTTGCTCATCGAGGCGACGCCGAACAGGGTGTCGTTGTCCACCGGGCGGGTGAAGGCCCCGTCGCGGAAGCCGTAATTGAAGGCGTATTCAAGGCCGTCCGGCCCCATGATCGCGGCGCTCACGCCGGGAAGATCGCGGGCTTGGCAAAAGCCCGGTCAGATATGCGTCAAGTTTGGAAGAATCAAACATGGTCTCCTCCTGCAAAAGGCGTGTACAAAGAGGGTTCTTTGAAAACAAGAAGATTATAGCACGATCGGCGGAAGTTTCACGCTTTTTTTGACAGACCGAAAAAACCGGGGCTTGACAATGGCGGAGGAAAAAAAGGTAAACTGATAGTGCAGACTATAGAAAAAAAGCTATTCTCCCCCCAAGGGGGGAGAATAGCCCTTTCTGCAAATGAAAGAATAGATGAATTTCTTGATTTTGCTATTTAAGCCAAGTTTGCTTATGTCAACAGGCTGCTGATCGTGATTTATGCTTTTCGATTGTAAATAAGCCAAGAACAAGTTTTGCGTAGTCTGCGGGCACCAATGCGCGCCCCTACGGGTACGGCGGCGCGATAAAGCGTCCTTTGAAATTATCCTGAAAGGAACCATCCTGAATGAACCAAAAAGCGGGCGTGCTGCTCAGCTACGGGCAGACGATCCTCTCCACCCTGATTTCGCTCACCTATACGCCGGTGATGCTGCGGCTGCTGGGGCAGAGTGAATACGGCCTGTATACGCTGGTGAACGGCTTTGTCTCCAACCTGAGCCTGCTCTCCTTCGGCATGGGCAGCGCCTACATGCGCTATTATTCCCGCGCGGAGGCGCAGGACGGCGAGACGGCGTGGCGCGGATCAACGGCATGTTTATGACGATCTTCTTCGCCATCAGCCTGCTGTGCCTGCTGACGGGCGGCGTGCTGGTCGCCAACGTCAAAAACATCTTCGCCGCGAAGCTGACGGCGAAGGAGCTGGATACCGCCAAGATCCTGATGGCGCTGCTGGTTGTCAACATCGCCGCGTCGTTCCCGGCGAGCGTGTTCTTCTCCTATATCACGGCGAAGGAGCGCTTCCTGTTTCAGCGGCTGGTCGGCATGCTGCGCACGGTGCTCAACCCGATTGTGATGCTGCCGCTGCTGCTGATGGGGTACGGCTCCATTGCGCTGGTGCTGGTCACGCTGATTCTGACCGCGATCAGCGACGCGGTGAGCATCTGGTACTGCGTCAAAAAGCTCCGCATGCGCATCACCTTCGGCAGGTTCGATTTCGGGCTGCTGCGCGACATGGCGGGCTTCTCGTTCTTCATCTTCCTCAACGAAATCATCAACCAGATCAACGGACGGTGGATACGACGCTGCTGGGCATCATCAGCGGCACGGCGGCGACGGCGATTTACGGCGTGGGCGCGCAGATCAACCAGTATTACATGGCGCTGTCCACGTCGATCTCCGGCGTGTTCACCCCGCAGATCAACCGCATCGTCGCGCGCGGGGAGGGGACGAGCAGCTCACGCGGCTGTTTACGCGCGTCGGGCGCATCCAGTTCATGCTGCTGATGCTCGTGCTGACGGGTTTCATCTTCGTCGGCATGCCGTTTATTCAGGCGTGGGGCGGCGCGGAATACGCCCCGGCCTATTGGGTTGCGCTGCTGCTCATCGGCCCGGTGACGGTGCCACTGATTCAGAACATTGGCATTGAAATTCAGCGCGCGAAAAACATGCACCAGTTCCGCTCGAAGGTCTATTTCTGCATGGCCATCGGCAACGCCATCGTCAGCGTTCCGCTGGGCATGAAGTTCGGCGGGATCGGCTGCGCGCTGGGCACGGCGATTTCCATGATCGTCGGCAACGGCTTCATTATGAACTGGTATTATCAGACGCACATCGGGCTGGACATGGTCTATTTCTGGAAACGGATTCTCGGCATTGTTCGGCGATGCTCCGGCCATCGCGCTGGGCGTCGCGGCGGTCAGGCTGCACACGTTTACACGGGGTACTCGGGCGTACTGACGTTCGCCGTGCCCTATGCGGCGGTCTACGCCGCGGGGCTGTACCGATTCACGCGATGGACGAGAGCGAAAGGGACATGGTGCGCAGCGTGGTGAGAAAAATCCGCAGATGAGCGCGCCTATGTACAAAACCAGACACAAGGCGACCGATGGGGGAAAGACGATGAAACAGCCTGTTTTGCTTTGCTATAACCTGACCGGCGAAAAAAATGCAGAAGATTCGACTGGCGGCGATGCGGCTCAAAATCCGCGTCCGCCCGGTGGAAAAGGCGGAATATGCCCAGACGATTGCGGCGCTCTGCGGCGCGGAGGACGCGCAGGCGGCGTATACGGGCGCGGGCTTTGAGGACGAGATGCTGGTGATGGCGAATCTTTCCGGCGGGATGATGAACACGTTCCTCGGCCTGTTTCGCCGGATGGGCATCGCGCCCGTGGCGCTCAAGGCGATGCTCACGCCGACCAACGCGGCATGGGACAGCGAAAAGCTGCACGAGGAGCTCGCGGGCGAGCATCGCGCCATGACGAGCGGCGAAGGGAAGAGACATCAGGGATAAAAGCAAAAGAAAAGCGTCCGATCTACCCCCAAAGGGAAAGACAGGCGCTTCTTTCATGGACAATAAATGCATAGAAAAAATGCATGACGAGCCACAGCGTGCGGAAATCTTGACGCATTAAGATTTTGCAGGACATGCAGGCGACTTCAAGGCGCTTTCGATATTGACGAAATACAGAATGTATGGTTTAATTTTTCTGTCGGATCAAAACCGATAAGTGCGACAGAGGGCTTGACACCATTCTACCCCCAGGAATCCGGCCGGAAGGAGGTGAAAGCCGTGCCGAATCTTCTCTTGTGATTTCAGGCGCTTGCATCGTGGCCTATGCTGCGGGAAACGCTTTGTGACCTGCAAAAGAAAAAGACGACCATGACCGGCATCGTGATCGTCTGGGTAAGCAGGGCTAACTGAAGCAAAAAGCCCTCTGCAGTATCTTTATGATAGCACCTTTTGCGACCCGATGTCAACGTTACAGGGCGCTTTTTTTAGCGAACATCATCTTGTTCAGCCAGCATTTTACAGAAGGAGAACAATCATGCAAAACAAGCAAACGCTTTCAAAGCCGCTGGTGGTGATGCTGCTGGCCGCCTGTGCTGCCTGCTCTGGGGCAGCGCGATTCCGTTTATCAATCTGGGCTATCGCTATTTCGGCGTGTCCGCAGGCGACACGGCGACGCAGATTCTCTTCGGCGGCTGCCGCTTCTTTCTGGCGGGCTTTCTGACGATTCTGTTTGAAAGCGTCGCGCGAAAGTCGCCCGCGTTTCCGAAAGAGGACGAGCTGGGGCAACGTGGTGAAGCTTTCTTTGGCGCAGACGATCATTCAATACGTGTTCTTTACATCGGCGTGGCGCACACACGGCGAGCGCGAAGATTGCGATCATTCAGGGGCTTCAGGCGTTTACGTCGATTTTGATTGCCTGCTTCATCTTCCGCACGGAGCGGATGAACGCGCAGTGGATCCGGCGGGCTGATCGGCGTGGCGAGGCGTGGTCGTCGTCAACTGGACGAAGGACGGCTTTGGCGGCAGGGGTGCGTCTGATCGGCGAGGATTCGTCATCATTTCGATGGTCGCCTCGGCGTGCAGCACGGGGCTGATTAAAATTCGGCCAGTTTGACAGCCCGGTGGTTATGAGCGGCTGGCAGTTCATGTGCTCGGCGGCGCGGTGATGGCGCTCGGCGGCTTCGCGGCGGGCGGGCGGCTCGTTTCCGATAATCCGATGGCTTACGTCGTGCTGCTGTATCTGGCGCTGCTCTCGGCGGTGGCGTATTCGCTTTGGGCGGTGCTGCGGGGTGAATCGGTTTCCCGTGGCGGTCTACGTTCCTGCAGCCGATTTTCGGCGTGATTCTGTCGCTGCTGCTGGTGGATCAAACAGCGGCGCGTCGCTTCTGCGCTACGCGGCGGCGCTGGCGATGATCTGTGTGAGCATCGCGGTGGTCAACCGCGGGCAGCGGCAGGAGGAGGCAAAATTTCGGGATCGGCGTCAAGCGAAAAGGCTTGACATGGCGAAGGCAATATGATACAATAACCGAGCTGTCAAGGAAAGACGCTTGACGCGGGAGGTGCCTGTGGCGGATCGGATTGAAATCGGCTGGCTGTTCGATTTTTACGGGCCGCTGCTCACCGAGCGGCAGCGGAAGCTGCTCGCCTTATACTGCAACGAGGATTTCTCCCTTTCGGAAATCGCTGCCCGAGAAGGCATTTCCAGACAGGGGGTTTACGACGCGGTTCACCGCGCGGCGCGTCAGCAGGGATTACGAACGGCAGCTGGGCTGCTCAAGCGGTATCAGAGCATGACGCAGGGCCTTGAGGAAGGGCTCTCCGCCCTGGAAAGCGGGCAGACGCAGCGCGCAAAGGAGATTCTGGAGCGGCTGCTTTCACAAGAGGAGGAGTAAGATGGCCTTTGAAGGATTGACTCAGCGCTTGCAGCAGGCGTTCGGCAAGGTGCGCGGCAAGGGCAGCCTGACCGAGGAGGACGTCAAGCTGGTGATGCGCGAGGTGCGCATGGCGCTTTTGGAGGCCGACGTCAACTATAAGGTTGTCAAGGACTTCGTGAAAAAAGGCCACCGAGCGCTGCATCGGGCAGAAGAAACAAAGCGGCCTGAGCACCCAGCAGCAGGTCGTCAAGATCGTCAACGAAGAGCTGACGGAATTGATGGGCGGCTCGAACGCGAGGCTGCAATACAGCTCGTCCCCCGATTTCGGTGTTCATGCTCTGCGGCCTGCAGGGCGCAGGGCAAACCGACGATGTCCGCCAAGCTGGCGAACTGGCTGAAAAAAGGACGGCAAGCGTCCGCTGCTGGTTAGGCTGCGATATCTATCGCCCGGCGGCCATCAACAGCTTCAGGTCGTCGGCAGTCAGGTCGGCGTGCCGGTGTATGAGCACGGCACGCAGGATCCGGTCAAGACCGCGCTGGAGGCGGTCGAATACGCCCGTCAGCATCAGCGCGACGTGGTGATTCTGGATACCGCCGGCCGCCTGCACATCGACGAGGCGCTGATGGAAGAGCTTCACAGAATCTGCGAGGCCGTCCATCCGAGCGAAATCCTGCTGACCATCGACGCGATGACCGGTCAGGACGCGGTCAACGTCGCCAACACGTTCAACGAAAAGCTGGACATCAGCGGCGTCATCCTGACCAAACTCGACGGCGATACCCGCGGCGGCGCGGCGCTCTCCGTGCGCGCGGTGACGGGCAAGCCGATCAAGTTTGCAGGTACCGGCGAAAAGCTGGACGACCTGGAAGTGTTCCACCCGGACCGGATGGCCTCGCCGCATACTCGGCATGGGCGACGTGCTCAGCCTGATTGAAAAGGCGCAGGAGAACATCGACATCGACCCCGAAGAGGCCGGCGATCTGGCCAGAAGGATGAAGAACGCCGACTTCACGCTCGACGATTTCCTCAGCCAGATGCAGCAGATCAAGAAGATGGGCCCGCTTTCCGGCATCCTCAAGATGCTGCCGGGCATGAGCGCCATCGGCGATATCGACATTCCGGACGACGCCATGAAGAAGCCGGAGGCCATCATCCGCTCCATGACGCCCAAGGAGCGCAGGCGTCCCGAAATCCTCAACGCCAGCCGCCGCCGCAGAATCGCGGCGGGCAGCGGCACGACGGTGCAGGACGTCAACCAGCTCATCCGCCAATTCGAAGAGATGAAGAAGCAGATGAAGATGGTTATGAACCAGTCGCGCGGCAAGAAGGGGCGTTTCCGCTTCCCGCCGATGCGCTGAACCCAAGGAAGCCGACAATCATTTGATTGAGGTTATAAATCATTCAACCTTTTATGAGTTTTAAGGAGGAACACCACAATGGTTAAGATTCGCCTGAAGAGAATGGGCATGAAGAAAAAGCCTTTCTACCGCGTGGTCGTGGCTGACGAGCGCAGCCCCCGCGACGGCCGCTTCATCGACGAGCTGGGCTACTACAACCCGGTTTCCAACCCGGTTGAGCTGAAGATCGACGCGGAAGGCGCAGCAGTGGCTCAAGAACGGCGCGCAGCCCACCGACACGGCCCGCGCTCTGCTCAAGAAGAGCGGCGCCATCGCCTAATCGCGACGTAATCGGGCGAAGCCCGGAAAGGCAGGCCTGACAATGGAAGAATTGGTTCGCTACATCGCCTCGACGCTGGTGGATCACCCGGAGCAGGTTCAGGTGAAAACCGTGGACAACCCGAATCCGTCATCATCGAGCTGAGCGTCGGCCCGGATGATATGGGCAAGGTGATCGGCAAACAGGGCCGCATCGCCAAAATCCATCCGTTCCGTGGTCAAGGCGGCAACCGCGCGCAGCGGAAGCCCGTTTTTGTCGATTCTCTAAGCGCTGCTGCAAGGCAAGGCCGAAGAAAACCATACCATGCCGCGCAGCGATGCGCGGCATGTTGTGTTTTACAGGAGGAAAAGCGGATGCAGCAGGAATATCTGCAAATCGGCGAAATCGTGCGCCCGCAGGGATTCGCGGCGAGGTGAAGCTGCGCGCGATGACGGAGGACATGAGCCGTTACGCGCGGCTGGAAAGCGTGTTCCTGAAAAGAACGGGCAGATGGAAGAAAAAAGGTGCTCAAGGGCGCAGCTACGACGGCTTTGCGTTTTGCAGCAGGGGCGTAAATGACCGCGACGCGTCGGAGGCGCTGCGCGGGCGGAGGATCTACGTCGATCGCAGACACGCCATCAAGCTCGGCGCGGATGAAAACTTCTCTGCGAATTGATCGGCCTTCGGGCGGTGGATGGAGACGGGCGAAACCATCGGCACTGCGCGACGTGCTCAAGCCGAACGCCGTCTGCGACGTGTATGTGTTCAATACGCCGCGCGGCGAATTGATGATTCCGGCGCTCAAGCGCGTGGTGAAAACGGTGGATGTGGACGCGGGCGTGATGACGCTGGACAGCGCCGCGCTGGCCGAGGTCGCCGTTTGGGAAGACGAACCGGCCGAGCGCGACGAATAATTTTTGCGTCCGACAGGGAAGAAAACAGGCCGCTGAATCGTCTGCTTCGCAGGAGGACAAGATGAAACACAAAATATTCGCTTTTTGGCGCTGCTGCTCACGCTTGCGGCCGCCTGCGCGGAGTGCACAACAGCGCCCGAGCGTCGGCTGCTTTCGCCCGGCCTCATGCGGGTGAGCGAAGGATGAAGGAAAACCGACCGTCAGCGCGGACGTGACGCTGACGGTGGAAAACGCATTTATGCGCGCAACCTGTCCGTGCTGAAAAAAAGATGCTGGAGGGCACGACGCTGCGCGTTTGGGGCGACGACGCGCGGCGGCCTGACGCTTGAGCGCGGCGGCGAAACGCTGATGCAGGCCGACGTCGCGCAGGACGGGCGGATCAGCGTGGACGGCCATCCCCTTTGAAACCGGGATTTCCGTGCCGGACGAGGCGCAGGCGGATTGGAACGCGCTGGCCGAGCGGCTGCAAACCACGCCGATTTTGGAGCGCGTGCCGCTGACCGCCGTGGAAGCATGGCTGAAAGGGGTTAAAGCTGGGCGACGTTCTCGGCTTCGGCGCGACGGCGGCCGATGCGTTCGACGTGAAGCGGACGATGAGCGACGACGGCGAACGGCTGACCAAGCTGAACGTCGAAGGGGCGCTCACGATCGGGGGGCGAAACGTGGACGGTCAGCGGCTATCTGCGCCAGCCGGGCGGCAGAGCGCCGAAGGACACCTTTGAACTGACCTTCCGAAAGGACGACAAAAACGTCGTCGAGCTGGTTTACAGCGCGCTGCGTCAGGACAAGATCGAGCAGAAAGACCGGAAGGGCCAAACGAGCGTCGCCACGACGCTCAAGGCCAGCGGCAAGCTGGAGGGCTATTCGGTGTATATGATGCTCAAGGTGAACCAGAGAAACGACTGGACGGCGGACGGGGAAACGCTGAACGAGAAGATCACCGTTTCCGTCAACATGACGCAGAAGGACAACCGGCCGGGCAAAACATGCAGGGGCTGAACCGGATCGACGCGGAGGGAAAAAACGTGATCCGCGTGACGACCGGAGAAGCGACGGCGGACGGCGCTTGACTGCGAGCTGACCGGCAAGCTGATGCTGAACGAAAACACGTTTTTGCAGGGCGGCGCGAGCATGCGCGTGACCATCGGCGGCGAAGCGCCGGACGGCGCTGCAGGCGGATGGCGACGCGGAGCCGTGGACGCTTGAAGAGGCCGTTCGGGCGCTGAGCAGGCGGCTGTACCGGCAACTGGATGAACAGACGAAAAAGAGCATATCGGATGGTTTGTGAGAAAAAGCAAGGAGGCAATCTATGAGCTTGAAAAACAAAGTGACGGCTTTCGGCCTGAGCGCCGCGATGCTGCTGTCTCCCGCCGCGTCTCTGGCGGAGAGCAACTATGCGGCGGGCGAGCTGACGACGACCGCGATTTCCGACAGCTATGTGGCGGGCAATCAGCTCAACCTCAGCGCGGGCTTCCGGCTGGAGCTGGGGGATGTCGTCAAGAGCCTGAGCGACAAAAAGCTGGAAAAGAAGCTGGACGCGGTCGTTTCGCTGATGGAAGCGACCGAGCTGCACATGTCGTTCTACGATGATTTCGGAACGGCGCGCATCCACGCGGAGATCGAAACCGACGGCCTGACGATTTTCAGCGCGGACGCGCTGGTATACGCCAACGGCTCGGTGCAGATGATGACCAACCTGACCGGCAAGCTCGTGCTTGCGCTGCCGGAGGGCGAGAGCTGGCTTCGGCGAACTTTGAGGGGCTGCTTTCCGGTGTGCCGGGCAAGAGCGCTGACGACCCGGATTTGGACGATTACCCGGCGATGGAGCGCCTGCGCATCACCGCCTCCGACGATGGGAGTGCTGATGCTGAGCCATCTGCTCGGCTGGGTTTCCACGCAGATGGACACCGGCGAATTGTACGTCTTTGACGACACATATCTGGATGCGACCGAGACGCGCGACGCGGTGGCGCAGCGCATGGTCGGCACCATCGACGCGGACAAGTTCAACACGCTGTTTTGGAACATCTCCGCGACGATCTGCGAGACGCAGGGGCAAGTTCCAGCAGGCGCTCGCCGACGTGCTGGCTGGAAAACGGCGTGACCCGCTATCCCAGGCGCGGCAGGTAATCGACAGCATCTTTCAAGGACGAGCAGATCGACCCGGCGGTGGATTACGTGCAGCCGTCCCGCCGTTGCGGACGACGGCGCGCTGTGCACCTACAACGACGTTTCCTACTTCTTCAAGAAGCTGGTCAAATACACCAACAACGCATGGGAATACAGCACGGACAACGTGCTCAAGATGATCGTCAGCTACGACGATTTCGGCGAGACGGTGGGCTTCGACGCGGAAATGCCGCAGTTCACCGAGGTTGTGCCGTATGAGGGCGCGTTCACCTACTCTGTCAAGCACGACGAAAACGAGCAGCCCATCGTCACCAGCCACGGCGAAATTGCAGCTCCTGAACGATCAGCGGCTCGTCGGCGACGTGAAAATGAAGAACGGGCTGGACGTGAACGGCGTGAAGGACAGCAGCCTGAACGGCTATCTCGATTTGAAGGACACCAAAGGCCGATACCGCGATGGGGCTGGGCGTGAACAGCGTGTCGCATTTCGTGGTCGAGCCGGATGACGACGGCGCGGACGTGGAGCATTTCACCGGCAGCGTCGCCTGAGCTACCGCGACAACGGCGAGGACGAATACAGCCTGATCGCCGCCGTCGAGGGGAACACGAAGACCGACGGCGACGCTTTCGCCACGCTGGCCGACGTTTCGCTGACGCTGACGGATATCTTCAAGCTCGGTGCGAATGTGACGCTCGAGCAGGCGGACTATGAGGAAATCGAGTTTGCGGGCGGTCAGGCCATCGACATGACCCAGCTCACCGACGCGCAGCTCGACCAGATTCAAAACGAGGTGACGCAGCAGGCCGCGAAGCTCTCCGCATCGCTGGTGATGCATCCGGGCGTGCTGGCCAACCTGCTGACGCTTGTAGGCGACTGAGCGCGTTTTGTTTGAAAGAAGGCGATTCCATTGGCGCTTGACATGAACTCAAACGATTTGACGATTCGCGAAATGTGCCGACTGGGTCGGGACGTGCTGGAAAACCGGGATATGCAGGCTTTGCGCACGTTCCCGCAGCACGGCACGGTCTCGCGGTACGAAGCACTGTCTGGCGGTGTGCTACATCGCGCTGCGGCTGGCGGATAAATGGCGCGTGCGCGTGGACAGAAGGAGCATGGTGCGCGGCGCGCTGCTGCACGATTTCTTCATGTATAACTGGAACGATCCGGCCAGCATGCGGCCGCTGCACGGCTTCACCCACGCAAGGGAAGCGCTTTGCAACGCGCAAAGCAGTTTGAATTGAACGAGATCGAGCGCGACGTGATCAAAAAGCACATGTTCCCGCTCAACATCGCGCTGCCCAGATACCGGGAAACGGCGCTGGTCAGCGCGGCGGACGATCAGCGCGGTGATGGAGCTTTTGCACAGCGCCAGAGCCCTGCGGATTCTCAGAAGATGCAGAGCCGTGGGATTGTGACAACTGAAAAGGCTGATGACCTCGGCGGCGTCGATTCGCCGCGAGGCGTCAGCCTTTGTATGGGAAACGGCGCAAAATCGCCCGCGCAAGCAGCCGACTGAGGCAAAAATAAGCTGGTCTTTCCGCGCGCGATGGGGTATAATGAACGTAAGACGGACAGGAGGAAACGGATGATGAGCATATCGCCCGAAAAGCTCGCCAGCGCCATGGCGCTGCGAACCATCAGCCACGCGGGAAAGGAAAAGCAGCCCTGCATCAGGATGGCCGACCTTTGCAGACCCGGCCTGCAATTCGCGGGGTATTTCGACATCTTTGCGTTCGAAAGGCCGCAGGTCATCGGCAAAACCGAGATGGCCTATCTGGATAACCTGCCGGAGGACGTGCGCTGCGAACGGCTCGAGCGCTATTTTCGTATGACATCCCCTGCATCATCATCGCCCGAAAGATGAAGTGCCCGTCGGAGCTGCTCAGGCAGGCGCGCAAAAACGGCGTGCCCGTGTACGGATCGGACGAGGAGACGAGTCTCTTTTCGGCGAAGGCCATCACCTATTTGAGCGAGGGCGCTCGCCCCGAGAGGCAGACCTGTCACGGCGTGCTGCTGGATGTGTTCGGCGTGGGGCTGATGATTACCGGCGAAAGCGGCGTGGGCAAGAGCGAGTGCGCGCTGGAGCTCATCAAGCACGGCCATCAGCTCGTCGCCGACGACGTGGTGGATATCTCCCGCGTGGGGCGCGCGCTGTTCGGCGAATCGCCGGAGATGGTGCGCGCGACTTCATGGAGCTGCGCGGCGTGGGCATTGTGGATATCAAGGCGATTTTCGGCATCGGCTCGATTGTGCGGCGCTCGCGCATTGATCTGGTGATCCATTTGGAGTTTTGGCAGGAGGGCAAGGATTACGACCGCCTGGGCAACAAGGAAAAGACGATGGAGATTTTGGGCGTGGAGCTGCCGCTGATCGAGCTGCCCGTGCGCCCCGGCCGGAGTCTAGCGATGGTGGTGGAAATCGCGGCGCGGAACTGGCGGCTGAAGGCGGAGGGCTACGACGCGGTCGCCGAGCTGGACCGCAGGCTCAAAAGCATTACACCCATCAGGAATAAATCCCTTTCCGGGCGCGCGCGGCTCTGACCGGCCGGGGCGCGGCGGGGGAGCGAATAAGAGGAGGACACGTTATGCTGTGTACATCGGTGTGGATTTGGGCGGAACGGGCATTAAGGCGGGCGTTGTGAACGAGCGCGGCGAGATTCTATCCAAGGGCTCGACCCCGACGATGAAGGAGCGCCCGTATCGAGGCGATCATCCGCGATATCGCGGCGCTGTGCGAGGATGTGGCGAAGCTGGCGAACGTCGCGATGGCGGATATTGCGGCCATCGGCGTGGGCGTGCCGGGTATATGCGACCCCAAGACGGGAATCATCCGTTTTGCACCAACCTCGGCTGGCACGAGGTTCCGTTTGGTGGCGGAGATGGGCAAATATCTGCCGAACCGGGTCGTCGTCGATAACGACGCGACGGTGGCGGGCTACGCCGAATCCATCGCGGGCGTGAGCAAGGGGCACGAAATCGAGCGTGTTTATCACGCTGGGCACGGGCGTGGGCGGCGGCATCGTCATCAACGGCAAGCCGTATTCCGGCGTGCACGGCATCGGTTCGGAAATCGGCCACATGATTATCAAGATGGACGGCGAGCCGTGCACCTGCGGCAACAAGGGCTGCTTTGAGCGCTATGCTTCCGCGACGGCCATCATCCGCGAGGCCAAGCGCGCGGTGGAAAGCACCCGGAGAGCGCGATTCTCGCGCGCTGCGGCGGCGGCGACGCGAGAAGATCAACGCGAAAATCGTCATCGACTGCGCCAAGGCGGGCGACGAGACCGCCAAACAGGTGTTTGATGAATACGTCAAGGGGCTGGCGCACGGCATTGTGAGCCTGTTCAACGTGCTCGACCCGGAGGTGATCGTGCTGGGCGGCGGCGTGTCCATGGCGGGCGAATATCTGCTCAACGCGGTGCGCGAGGCGGTGCGGCCGCTGGTGTTTTTCTAAAACCCTGCCGTACCCGAGCATTCAGCTTGCGCAGCTCGGCGCGGACGCGGGCATCATCGGCGCGGCGCTGCTGGGGCGCGAATGACGGAGGACTCCCTAAGTAAATTAAAACGCGGGCGTGTCATGTGCGCCCGCGTTTTTGTGTAGAGTTTATTTTGTTATTTTTCGTAATTCTTCCTTTTGCCCGCCATCATCGTGCAGATGGCCGCGCCGCTGACGAGCAGAAGCGCCGTCCACAAGGCAAGGTTGGAATCGTCGCCCGTCTGAGGAAGCTGCACGGCCATTGTAACAGGCTTTTTCTCCAGCGCGGCTATCGCGTCTTCGATAGCCTTTTTGCCATCGCGTCAACTGCGGCCTGATTAACAGCGGCTTTTCCTTGGATAACTCCATCTATTGCTTTATTCAACGCGGCGACGGATTCATCGGTATACACTGTCAAATCGGAAGGAACGGTTTTTAGCGCTTTTTCTATAGCGCTGTAATCCGCCGGTTCTGCGCCGCCCAGCGCTTTCCCGTTTACAAAAACCCATCCGTTGCTCTTATCGCCAGCGTTTAGCGCATCGGCAAAAGAATCCATTTTCATTTCATCCGGCGTCTTTGCAAACCGCAGACTCATTTGGTTGTTTTAAGGACGAGTTCGCATTCGCATCTGAAAAATAGCAATTCTCGACTTTGCTTCTCTTGGTCGCGTCCTGTTGGAAAAATGCGTACCTTGCGCCTTTGCCTGTTACCTCGCCGGTGGCATAACAGTTTATAATGGAACCATAAATATGACGGATCAGATGAGTCGGTTCCAACAAAAGAAGCCATAGAATTAGCGGCTCCCGATACATTTCCGGTCGCGTAACAGTTTATGATATTCAGCCCCCAAATACCGCCCGCAAAACCTCCGGTGTACGCGCCGCCGGTAACGTTGCCGGTTGCATAACAATTCCGAATAACCGTTTCAGCATTGCTTTTCCCGTTTCCCTACCGATAAAGCCGCCGACATCTGCACCGCCTTTATGGTCTGGCTTTACATCCAGCGCAACATTCGCTCTGCTGTATGTGATTTTTGACGCTTTTCCCAATTCACCGATCAGCCCGCCGATAGACCCCTTGCCCCATTCTTCTCTAATCATGCCGGATACGCTGCATTCGTCGATCTGCTCTGCTTCTGATGCGCCCACAAGACCGCCGATCCAATATGCGGCAGCCCAACCGCTATCCGGTGTCTTCATCGTCATGGTCAAACCTGTCACATGACAGTTTTCGACGCTTCCGCTCGCAGAACCGATAAGCCCGCCGGCAAGGCCGATCACGTAGCCGGAAACATTCTTTGCTTTGCCGTGGATGGAAACGGTATTCAAATGCAGGTTGCTGATTTTTCCCTCTGTTACCCCCGAAAAGCCCGAATACGTCTGATTCCAACGGGGCGTTCGTTGACCTGATGGCCACATTGGAGACGGTATATCCCTGACCGTCAAGATTGCCAGCGAAGATACGATAATTTGAGCCGCCAAACAGCGCATCGGAAAAGGCGTTTGCAATCGGCGTCCAAGGGCGCTTTGTTCAGGTCTATGTCCGCCGTCAAAACAAAGTTTTTCCCCGCGTAGGTTTCCCCGTTGTTTACCGAACTTGCAAGGTACGCGAGCTGCGCTCCGGTAGCGATCTGATAGGGGTTCTCCGCAGTACCGGTTCCGCCTGCAAAAACGCTGAGGCTATGCTGCCATCCCAGATATTTGTATACCCCCCGGCAAATGCAGTCACCGGAACGAGCGCCGCCGCGAGGCACAGCGCCAGAAGAAAAACCAGAATCTTCCTTTTCATTTTCCTCCCAAGTGTTTTTCCGTCCGCTGACAGCTTCCACCGGCGGCGGGCGCATCAAAGGTACGCCATAAAAAACGAATAAACCACTTGGTAAGTATAGCACAAAATGATCGAAAATCAAGCGCTCACTTAAAAATAACATACTTTTTATTTTTCCGAAAAATTTTCGTAAACAAAGAAAAAACCGCGCCCGGCGCGGTGAATGGAGCGGAATTCTGCGCTACGCCTCGTGCCCCGGCATGTTGAACGGCACATTCAGCTTTGTCGCAGACGATGCGGCCGAAATCCTCCATATAGCGGGTCAGATACATGCCCTTGCGGTAGCAGAAGAAGAAATGGCGCTCGTAATCGTTGTTCTTGATGGGGTGGCACTGAACGCGGTATTTCAGCTCCATCGAATTGACGACGTGAGACGTGGGGGATGAGCATGACGGCGTTGGCGTGCGCGCGGCGACGTGCTTGGCGGCTCCATGTTGTCGGTTTCCAGAATGACGTTGGGCTTGAAAATTGCAGCGCTCAAAGAGCCTGTCCTGAATGGTGCGGACGCTGTGGCTTTCCGTCATGCAGACGAATTTTTCGCCCATCGCGTCCTTGATGCCGATGGGCTGGCCATCCTCAAAGCGGTGCGCCAGCTCGGTGGAGCGCGCGGCCATCAGCACGACCTGCTCGTTTTCGATGAGCACATAGTTGAGGCGGTTGGGCTTGACGGCGGTGGTAATCAGCCCCAGATCGCACTGACCTTCGGCGGTGAGCCGCTCGAGGGTGTCGCTGCCGTATTCCAGAAGCTCGATTTTGACATAGGGGTAGCGCTTGATGAACTCAGGGATAATCAGGGGCAGGAGCTGGATGCCGCGCTGGCTGGAAATGCCCACGCGCATGCGGCCGTGCACCTCTTTCTGGTTTCGGCGATTTCCGCGTGGAGGTTGCGGTCGATATCCAAAATGGCCTGTGCCGCCTCGACGTAGCGCTGCCCGGCGTGCGTCAGGGAGATGGGATCGGTGGAGCGGTCGAAGATGGGCGCGCCCAGATCCTGCTCGATGAGCTTGATCGTCTGTGAAAGCGCGGGCTGAGAGACGAACAGCTTTTTGCTCGCCGCGGTGATAGAGCCCTCGGTCAGACGGTCAGCACGTAGTTGGATATGCTTAAAATTCAAGAAAATCCCCCGCGGTCGATCAGGAGTGAAAGGTGCTTAAAAGACAATCATTAAGTAAGAAGCAAGTTCCGCACAAAACGCGGGCGCGCAATGCGCGCCCCTACAATGTTGCAAAAAGCAGTCGCGCATTGTATCGCTGTCCCCGTAGGCGCGCATGGCGCGCCCGTTATCGGAATTTGTACAAAATTTCGAATTTGCTCGCCGGACGAAAAAAGAAATAAAAAGAAGAATTAAAACGAAAACAGCCCAAAAATGAGTAGAATCAAGGGTTATAACCGAAGGCTTATGCATTTCATAGAAAAAACGGTATTTGCATTATGGACAGTTTTATATTATCATGGATCCATCAAAAGCGCAAGAACTTCGGGGCGCTTCCCTTTGGAAGTTTTGCCTCGTTGAGCGCTTTTTACATCGCGTTGCCCGTCAAGGAAACTTTATTAAGGCAACTTGAGCCGGAGACGAAAAACCGGCTTAGGAATAAAAGGAGGTTAAACCTATGAAGAAGCTCGTATGTCTCGCTATCGCTCTCGTGATGGTGCTGGGTCTTGCGGCCTGCGCCAGCGCCGAATTCAAGTTCGAGCGCAAGATTGATCTGGTCTGCCCGTGGGGCGTCGGCGGCGGCGCTGACTCCACCCTGCGCCCGTTGGCCACGCTGCTCCAGGATATTCTGGGCGTGCCGGTTGAGGTTGTGAACGTGGAAGGCGGTTCCGGCGTGAACGGCGTGGAATACACCTACAAGCAGCCGGCTGACGGCTACACCTTCATGCTCGGCACCCAGTCCCTGTACATTCAGGACATGCTGGGCAACACCTGATGGACTTCAAGACGGAGTTCGAGGCGAAGACGTGCTGGTTCACTCCATCAACGCCACGTCGCTTCCAAGATCTCCCTGGAGAAGTTTGGTGTGAAGCAACTGGGCGGAGCCCAGGCCTACATCAAGGATCATCCGTTTGAGGTTTCCAAGTTGCGATGCTGACCGCGACCGGCGTTGACGGCGCGTCCTCGCTCAGGCGACCGAAGGCCTCTGATCTGCTCGAAATCCCGTATTCCTCCGGCTCCGACGCGAACTCCGCGCTGGTTGGCGGCCACTGCGACCTGTACGTCTGCGGCTGGGATGACATCGCCGGTCTGGTTGAGTCCGGTGACATCGTGCCGATTCTGGCGCTGTGCGAGAAGCGCATGAGCATCGCCCCCCGACCTGCAGTGCCCGTTGAGAACGGCATCGACTCCGTGATGGGCCCGTGGCGCGGCATCTTCGCCAAGAAGGGCACCCCGCAGGAGGCCATCGACACGCTGGTTGCCGCCATCGAGGAAGCCAAGCAGTCCGACACCTGGAAGGAATTCACCCACAACGCGGCGTATGATGAGCGCCCGATCCCGGCTCCGGGTGAGGAGACCGTCGAGTTCTGCCACAATGAGTACAAGGATCTGCACGACTACATGGTCGAGCAGGGCACCCTCGTGAAGGATTACGACGATCTGAAGTAATCGTCCTCTATCCGATGAATCCGTCGGGCGATTCTGAAACGGATTCTGACCTACCAATCAACACGGAAAGAGGGGAAAACGCTTCCCTCTTTCTCAATCACAAAGGAGTTGCGGCACTGTGTTTGAACTGATTATCAACATTCTGCTCTTTCATCTTCCTTGGCTTCACGTTCTTCACCCATGTGCTGGAAGCCGCGGTTCCCGCGAGTGTCGCGAAAACCCCTACGCGCTTCAGCCGGACGTTTGGCCGAAGACGATCATCATTCTGCTTGAGATCTGCCTGATCGTGAACATCATCCAGATCATCAAGAAGAACAAGGGCAATCCGGATTTCACGCTCGGGCGCTTTTGTGGGGAGCATCCCCGGCTTTCCTCAAGAGCAAGCTGTTCCTGGGCATCGTGATCATGGTCGCCGCCTCCTTCATTCTGGAGACCGTCGGCTTCATCGTGACCGCGCTGTTCGTCCTCTTCTTCTACGGTTTGCTGCTGGGCGAAAAGAACGTCGTCCGCCTGCTGATTGCGTCTGTGTGCATCACGCTGGTGCTCTTACATCGTTTTCAGCGGCATGCTCAGCGTCAACCTGCCGCGCGGCACGGTCGGCTTCCTGCGCAACTTTGCGCTGTGGCTCGAATCCGTCGTGGCGCGGTCAAGAACATCTTTTTAAGGAGGCGACAGCATTATGAGTATGGGACAACTTCTGGCCTCCGGCGCAGCCGCAGTATTTAATCCGGGCATGTTCCTGATGGTCTGCGTCGCCATCATCCTCGGTACGATCTTCGGCGCGCTGCCGGGCGTTTCCCGCGACGATGGCTGTTGCTCTCGGCCTGACCTTCACCTACACGATGGGCCGATTCCGGCCATCGTCTTCCTCGTTGCGATCTACTGCTCGTCCATCACGGGCGGCTCGATCACCGCGATTCTGTTCAAGATTCCGGGCGTGCCCTCTTCCGCGCCGACGACGTTTGACGGCTATCCCATGGCGCAGCGCGGCGAAGCGGGCAAGGCGCTGGGCGTGGCGCTGCTGGCCTCCGCCATCGGCGGCCTGTTCTCCGCCATCGCGATGTTCCTGCTGTCTCAGCCGCTGACGAAGGCCGCGCTCCAGTTCGGCCCGAGCGACCTGTTCGCCGTGACGTTCATGGGTCTGTCGATCCTGACGTGCCTGGACAGCGACCACATCCTCACCTGCATCATCTCCGGCCTTGCTGGGTCTGCTGATGGCCTGCGTCGGTCAGGATAAGATGTACGCAGTGCAGCGCCTGACGTTCGGCAGCCGCAACCTGCTGGCCGGCATCGACATGATCCCGGTGCTGATCGGCCTGTTCGCCGTCACCGAGGTCTTCAAGCAGACCGACCCGAAGAAGAAGCGCCTCTCCGCCGAGGACGGCATTTCCGGCGGCAAGGTCAACACAAAGATGCCCTCCCTCAAGGAAATCTGGTCGATCAAGTGGACGATGCTGCGCTGCTCCGTCGTCGGCACGGTCGTCGGCATTCTGCCGGGCGCGGGCGCGACCATCGCTTCCTTCATGTGCTACACGATGGAGACGAAGATCTCAAGCATCCGGAGAAGATTCGGCACCGGCATCATCGACGGCATTGCGGCTTCCGAGGCGGCCAACAACGCCGCGACCGGCGGCGCGATGGTTCCGCTGCTGTCCCTCGGTATTCCGGGCGGCAACGCCGCGGCGGTCATGATGTCCGCGCTGACGCTCAAGGGCGTCCAGCTTGGACCGCTGCTGCTGACGAACCAGCCGACCTACCTCTCCGCAACCTTCATGTCCATGATCGTCACGAACATCCTGATGGTCATCGTCGCGATGGCGATTGCAAAGGTGTTCGCGCAGATTCTGGCCATTCCGTATTCTGTACCTCGGGCCCGATCATCATGATGCTCGCGCTCATCGGCACCTATGGCGACCAGATGTCCGCGACGAGCGTTCAGATCATGGTGCTGGCCGGTATTCTGGGGCTTGTCGTTCGCGCCTGCCACCTCAACAGCGCGGCCATCGTGCTGGGTCTGGTTCTGGGCAACATGTGCGAGCAGAACTTCTCCCGCGGCTACCTGATGAGCAAGGGCACGCATCCTCATGATGTTCAACCCGACGCTGCACCCGATTGCCTTCGTGCTGATTATCGTGTGCATCGCGCTGCTGGTCAGCCCGGTCTTCATGGCTGTGAAGAAAAAGAAGGCGGCCAAGTAAGGCACTATCCATAAACCGAATCGGCGAGACGATTCGCTTCTTCAGGGGGGCAGCGCCCGCCGATAGGCGGGCGCTGCTTCGGTCTATTAGAGGAAAACAACATCCGGCGGCGACTTCCGCAAGTGTATGCAGACCGTGCCCCAGCCTGACGGCGTGGATATGCTGGCCGCCCGGGGCAGATGCTGCTGGCCGCCCGGGCCGCCGGGATCCAGTGCTTTGACACGGTGTTCACCAACCTGGACGACGAGGAGGGCTTCCGGGCCGAGGTGCTGCAAAACAAGGCCATGGGCTTTGACGGCAAGAGCCTCATCAATCCCAAGCAGATCCGCTTCGTCCACCAGGTATTCGCACCCACGGAGAAGGAGGTCCGCCAGGCCGAGAAGATCATCCGGGCCTACCGGGAGCAGTCCGCCGCCGGTGTGGGCGTATTCACCGTGGACGGCAAGATGGTCGACGTCGCGTTCATTCCGGGCGCGGAGCGCACGCTGAGGCTGGCGAAGGCCTGCGGCATGTATGAGGGGGGATCTGGTATGAAAAACGCAGTAGGACGTGAGATCCCGGAGTTCCTCCTGACCGGCGGCCGGGAGGTCTATCAGGGCAAAAATTACATGGACGGCAAGTACGTCCAGAAGGCCCCCCGCACCCGGCGGTATGAAAAGCCCCAGGAGAGCAAGCTGGTGGACAGCCTGGCACAGCCTGCGCCAGTGCGGCGCCCGGAGCGGCATGACCTTCAGCTTCCATCACCACCTCCGGGACGGGGACTATGTGGTCAACATGGTGATGAAGGCCGCCATTGAGGAGCTGGGGCTGGAGGAGCTGACCATCGCGGCCACCAGCCTGGGCTCCGCCCACGACCCCATCGCCGGCTACATCGAGCAGGGCAAGGTGGTGGGGATCCAGACCTCCGGAATCCGTGGCAGAATGGGCGAGGTGGTGTCCGCGGGTAAGCTCAGGACCCCCGCCGTCATCCGCAGCCCCGGCGGCCGCCCCCGGGCCATCGAGGCTGGAGAGGTCCACATCGACATCGCCTTTGTGGCCGCGCCGACGAGCGACTGCGTGGGCAACTGCCGCGGCATCGGCGGCAAGAGCAGCTGCGGCTGCGATGGGCTACGCCATGACGGACGCCAAATATGCGGATCACGTGGTCGTCGTCACCGACTGTCTGGTGGACTTTCCCAACTTGCCCGGCCAGTGTGGAGGCCATCGACGTGGACGCCGTGGTTGTGGTGGATTCTATCGGAAACCCGAAGAAGATCGCCTCCGCGGCCGCGCGCATCAGCCAGAACCCCCGGGACCTGATGATGGCGGAGAACGTGGCGAAGGTCATCGCCTCCACGCCGTATTTCAAGGATGGATTCTCCTTCCAGACCGGCGTCGGCGGCCCGCTCGCGGCGAACCTCTTCCTGGAAAAGTATATGGATGAGCGGAACATCAAGATGGGCTGGGCCATCGGCGGCATCTGCGGCCCGATGGTGGAGCTGCTCAAGAAGGGCAAGGTCGGCAAGGTCATCGACGTGCAGGACTTTGACCTCGACGCGGTCAATTCCATCAACCAGACCCCGAATCACTTTGAAATGAGCGCCAGCCAGTATGCCAATCAACCCGCTGCGCCCGACCTCGTCAAGTGCCTCGACGATGCGGGAATCCCGCACGTTTCCATCGAATCGCTCAAGGAGAAGGCCTACAGCATTGTCGGCCGTCCGGACGCGGTTCAGTTTGAAGACAAGGTTGTCGCCGTGCTCGAGGCGCGCGCGACGGCACCATCCTCGACGTTGTGCGCCAGATCAAGCCGTACACCTTCGAGGACTAACGATACCTCCAACATCCCATACCATTGAGTTTCCCCATGATAGCGGAACGGGCGCGGAGCGGCGAGCTTCGCGCCCGTTTCTGTTTTGGCGTATGCCGACACGACCGTTCAGAGCCTGCAAAGGAAAGCGGCAAAGCCGTTAAAGCGATTTAACGCGATAAAATAATATGAAAAATAATCTAGATATTGCTGAAATATAAGGTTAAGATTATTCTTAACATATTTTTTCCCTATTTGCATGATTCCCCGCGCATGGCTATGATGGGATCAAACAAAAATCCCTTCTG
>VOFI01000621.1_pt1 | contig 42000 bp, 60 predicted proteins | sample 5384131 | NCBI WGS metagenome assembly VOFI01 (sample SAMN12384728, study PRJNA508395) | human gut metagenome | isolation source: healthy gut H | host: Homo sapiens | reverse complement strand
CTGATACAGACAATGCAATTGATGGCTGGGTATAACATGCGAGATACCAGTATGGATGTTATTTCGATAAAAGGTGACTATGTTCTTCTTGATATATATGATTCCCTCTCTTATAACAGAGCAGAAATGCAGGAAATGTCCAAAAATGCAGAAATTTGAAGCTGAAGATGTAAAGAAATTTTTTGAAAAAAGCGAGAAAGATGCATATAAAAGGACTGAAACTCCGATGTTTTCCTATTGCAGAAAAATTTCAGATGAGTTCAGGGATTACGGATATGTTGAAATACAAAAAGCGGAAACATGTCTGGATGCAATTTTTAAAAGCACAGAAAATAATTTTGGAATGTTTTCTTTAATTACATATGGAAATGAAGTATTTTATTATTCAGATAACGAAAAAAAATGGGGCGGCCAGATTGGAAATCTGGAAAAAGAGAGGAAAAATCAATGGGAGTGTACGGGCTGAAGTAGGAGATGAAACATATCTGATATATACAAATAGTTTAAATAAATACGGAATCCGGGTTTATACGCTCCTGCCAGAGTCCTACTATACAAAAAGAATTGGCCAGGAAATTGTAATTTTATTAGTGCAGAGCGTTTTTACTGATTTCCATGAGCATATTGATTATGTTGTTTTTCGAAACAGCTTTATCGTCCTGTAGTTGAATTGAGGAAAAAAATGGAACATTTTGAGCTGGCTGATTTTGATACTGTCTCAAGTTATTCAGGCGATACAGATGAAATAGAAACTTTTTGAACATGTTTTTGCAAAAATGATGGAAAGAATACATCAGCAGAATGATGAATTGATACAGCGTAAAAATGCGGGAATTACAAGTTTCGTATCAGGCATTGCAATCTCAGGTAAGTCCTCACTTTTTGTATAATACATTATATTTGATTGGATTAAAAGGCGGGGAACAGGGGGCACCGGAGATTCTGGATATGTGTTCTTATTTAACAAGAATGATGGCATATTGTGTAGATAATCGTGAAGATATGGTTCCTTTTTCCAGTGAAGTTGGATATATGAATAATTATCTTCAACTAATGAAATACCGTTATATGGAGAAACTTCAATATACAGTGGAAATTCAGGATGCGGTTTTTTGAATCAGATGGTTCCTAAATTTATCCTTCAGCCATTGATAGAAAATTGTTTTACTCATGGTTTTCGTGATTGTGTAAAAAGATGAATTTCAAATTTATGTTTCCCTAAGTTTAGTTGAAGGTTATTGGACTTTAACAATAGAAGATAATGGAAATGGTTTTTCAGAGGATGACATAGAAAGAATTATGAAGGATACAGAATATGTAAGAAAATCCATAAAAGATCCAAAAGCAGATTTTGTTAATGATACAACAGGGATCGGCCTGATTAATACATATGCACGTTTATTTATCAGTTTTCCAGACAGAGTAAAATTATGGGTTGGTACAGGTGATATGAAAGGTGGTTTGGTGAAAATATCCTGTGAAGCAAAAAGAGGGGACTAATAATGGAAAATGTGAAATTAATTATTGTGGAAGATGAACCTGCAATTTTGCAGGGGCATTGAATTATTAATTGGACAGATTGATCTTCCAATCGAAATAGTAGGGACATATTTGAAAGGGCAGGATGCTTTTAGATGAATTTGAAAAAGTATCTCCGGATATTGTTTTAACCGATGTACAAATGCCTGTAATAACGGGGTTGGAACTGATCCAGGAAATGAAAACAAGGGGATATAGTGCAGAATATCTTATTCTCAGCAGCTATGCAGAATTTCAATATGTACAGCAGGCGATTAAACTGGATGTGAGAAATTATCTGCTTAAGCCTCCGATGATAAGTGAATTGAGAGATTCATTAGAAGCTGCATGCACAAGAATTTGCCAAAAACGTTACACAGAATTTGAAAAAAATATTAAAAAATATTATTTTCCAGGAATACCGGATTGAAGAGGCTATTGCCAATCCAAGAAATAAAAATATAAAGTGTATTTGTATCTTCTAGGACCATATCTGGAATGGGGAACAGAAGGAATGGTGTTTTACCCAAGTAAATGGACCTGCGAGTCTGTTCTTGAGTTGATCAGTGAGAAAACGACGAAAGATTGTAGTAGAATATGGGTTCTGAATGGCAGATATCCAAATCTGAAAATTATTATTTCCCAGGAAGATTCCAGCTATGGAAATGAAATTTATCAGGCATTGAAGCAGCAGGCAGAAGAGATTGGTTTTTCAGCTACTGTTATCGTGGGGCACAATTGTAAGGAACTTCATTGTCTTAGAGAAGAGGTTATAAAATGCCAGAAGTGTCTAAAAAGAAATGTACAGTTTGGAACCAGTCAGAAGTATCTGATGGCGGAAGATGAAAAAAGCTTTGGAAAGTGCTAATATTTCAAGAGAAGATAGGAATTGATTTATCAGGCTTTATCTTTTGAACCGTAAGGAACAAGTGATACATCTTTACCAGATATTATCTGACAAATGGAAAAGGGAGAATTATAGCCAGGCTATATATGTAGAAAATACCAGATACAGTTTTTCCATGATCGCAAATAAGATTCTGGATATGCAGAAAGCGGATATTGAGGAAGATGCGTTAAAACAAATCAGTATTATTTCAGCGGTATCGAAAAATGCAGAGGATTTTACAGAGCAAGTGAGTAATTTAATCGAAGAAATATATGATGGCATGAAGAAGCAGGATGGAGATAACCAAATTGAAAAGGTTGTGGAACTGTTATGGGATCATATCCATCAGCATTTTATGGAAGAGATTGATGTAAATGAATTTGCTAAGAAGTATGGGTATCATCCGGTATATATGATTACACAATTTTCAAAATTAAAGGGAATATCGCCCACAAAGCTTATCATTCAAAAGAAAATGACGTTAGCAAGACAATTATTGAATGATACAGATATGACTTTAAAAGTCAAGGCTAAATTGAAGAACATTGAAAATTTTATACAGGTTAAAAATTAGGCATTGAAATAAGACCACCACAACCAGTGCTGGTCTGAAAAGTATAGTAGATAATTAAGATTCTGGAAGAGATGCAAGATATTCTTTCACTCGTCCATAATAGATGCGTAGAAACTTGTTAGCACCGGCAGTCATATAGACATAGTAAGGCTTGCCTTGAGCACGTTTCTTATCTATGAACTGATACACAGGATCATCCTGTGGGTGTGTTTTTATTAAGACATCCATTACCTGAAATAGTGTTTTCCTAAGATCAGAGGAACCTCGTTTTGAAGTTGGAACACTTTTCTGTTCATAAGAGCCGGATTCGTTAACACCAGGGTCTACACCGGCAAAAGCAGTAATAGCACTTTTTTGTGAGTGAAACGGGAAACATCTCCGATCTCAGCTATCAACTGAGGACCAAGTGAAGTTCCAACACCTTTCATAGCCATAACGACAGGATACTCCGGGAGTTTGGATGCAGTTTCATTCATGAGAGTGCGTAGTGACTCAACAGTTGTAGAAGCACTGTTAAGTTGGTCTACAGCCTGCTTGATAATAAGCTTTGTAATGGCATCCTTTGGAAGTACAGGAACAAGCTCCTTTGCTTTTCCATAGATTTCTTCAGCTTTTGACTGGCTGAAGTTGTACTTCTTGCGTTTGCACCAGTTTTGATAATGGTCGATAAAGGAATTCAGGGACATTTTACGGACACAGTCTACATGCCAGTATGTAGATGCAAAATCAACCCATTTCTGGCTGCCGTCACTGCGTGCAGGACTGTCAAAGTAAGTATTAACACCAGGATAGGTTTGGTCAAGGATGCCAATAAGATTATTTTTCATAGCCGTCTTGTGCTTCATGTAAAAGCCGAACTGACGATTCATAGTTTTGAGTTGATAACGTAATTCATCCATAATACTATACTGTTTCAGATTTTGCCACTTGTCAAGTGCATAGCGGGCGATTTTGATGGAATCCGCTTTGTCAGATTTAACTTTGCGAAGAGAGTCATTATTAAAGTCTTTGATAAGTTTTGGGTTAATGGCACTGACGAAAAGATTTGCCTCTGAAAAGCTGATGAGCGAGGACTTCATAATAACGCCCTGTGTGCTCCATCACGATTCGGGACTCACCTTCAACAGAGTTGATGAGTTCTACAAGTGAATTGATACCACTGGCTGTGTGTTTGATTTCGAAAGTGCGGAAACAATTTCACCGAAAGGTCGCATGATAGCAACCATACTCTTACCTTTTGAAACATCGATACCTACTGCGTTCATAAATTGTCACTCCTTAAGATTATTGCAATGGATAAGTACCAGTTTTACTCATTGCCTGTTCAATCTACTGTGGTGTGACACGAATGCACTTAAGGCGATTCAACCTGCATAAAACGAACGCTGCGAATGAGGAGCTGGTTATCAGTCTTAATTACGGACGCGGAGTCCAAGAAAGTATTCGATATACCGATTGCTCCATCATTATACAGCTTAAGCAACAAGATGGATAATTCCTTACTGGCTGTAAGGGATATTAACCAGTAGTCTGGTAGTAAGCGCTAGTGCGGATACAAGTGTTTATGACATGACAAAAGCAGACCTGGAGGGCAGGAAGATTACGTTAACAACAGCAGAAGACTGGTGGAATGACAGCTATCAGGGATTAATTGACAAATATTCAGATGAATTTGGGGTAACTGTTGAAGTAAATATTCTTCCCGCAGAAACAGCATCGGAAGTAATTAAATCACAGTTTGCTACTGGTGAGCTGGCTGATATTACGATGAACTCAGCATCACCGGCAGAATTGACGTATATGCGTGCAAGTGAGATGCTGTATTGTCTGGATGATGAACCTTGGGTAGAAAAAATCAGTGATCCAAGTGGGTTCTATTATACGGACGGAAAACTGTATGGTCTGCCGTTAGCATCTCAGGATTACTGGGGATTTTGTGCAAACAAAAAATGTTTTTAAAAGAATGTGGATTAGAAGTACCGACTTCTAAAGAAGAATTGGTAAGTTGTTTTGATGTATTGAAAGAAAAAGGTTATATCCCATTTTATAGCGGAGCAGGGGGATTCATGGATGTGTGGAAATATTACATCCTCTGGTTTATATGGTGATATGCAGAGAGATCCTGATTTAATAGAGAAGTATAATACTAATCAGCTGGGATATACAGATAGCGTAAGCTTTAAGGAAATGCTTCAGGATGTTAGTGACTGGGCACAGGCGGGATACTTTGGCGATAACTTCATGTCACAGACATGGGATGGAATGCAGGATGCCGTTGCAAATGATGAATGTGGATTCAGTATTGGTTTAACCTCCTGGCTGACTTCCATGGATAATACTTATGGTGAAGGAACTTCTGATAAGCTGGAACTGATTCCTTATTATATTGGTGAAAATGATACTATTTACCAGTCTACATGTTGTGAACTTTATGTAAATCAGAAAACAGAAAACTTGACGTTTGCAGACATTTATTTAACTGGCTGTGCAAAGACGAAAATCTGCAGCAGCTTTATAATGGACTTGGTTCTGCTTCCATTTTCAAAAAATATTGTAAGTGAAGGAATGTGCGAGTCAACAAAGAATCTTATGGCAAAAATCTCCGATGGAACATATGGGCTTCATGTTGCTCATAATGCAGTAGTACAGGGACAGGATTGGGATACATTCTGCTCTTTGATGCAGGAAGTTTATATGGGTGATATGACTCGGATGAATTCTGTGAACAGTACGATGACTTCCATAAATCAATTTGTACTTCTCTTGGCCTGAAGGATTCTAAAAAGTATAAGGTGACTGGTAATTGTACAAAGTCTGTTTTAGATGCGTTGTCAGTCTGATGAGTGAAGAAAAAGAGGCGAGCAGAGAAAGCAAGCCTCTTTTTTTTATAAAACAGTTTAGCACTTTATTCGAACATGCTCTGGAAAGATCATTTACGGAGCTATCAAAATTAATGAAAAGGAGATAAGTATGAACAAGAAGAAAATGTATCCTCGCTATTTTGTGATTGCTACAGTAGCGGTATATCTTATTTTTTATATTATACCAAGTATTTTAGGCCTTGTTTATTCATTTACAGATAAGACAATTTATTCCGGAAATACGATTCATTTCGTGGGAATTAAAAATTATTTACAACTTATAAAACAAAACCGTTTTGTGACAGGAATGAAAAATACATTTTCATTTACAATAATAACCACTGTTTTTTAAAAATGTATTAGGATTTGGTCTGGCTATCGCATTGAATCAGAAATTGAAAACAAAAATGCGTTGCGGGCAGTATATTATCTTCCAGTAATTTTAAGTACATTGATTATTGCAGAAATATTCCGTGCGATGCTTTTGCCGGATAAGGGATTGTAAGCCAGTTTTTAGGTATCTTTTCGGCCGATCTTGCTCATTTTGACTGGCTGGGAACAAAGTCAACTGCCATGTATATGGTAATGCTGGTAGATATCTGGAAAGGCGCCGGGTATTGTATGGTTATTTATCTGGCTGGATTGCAGGCTGTACCTGGAGACTGTTATGAAGCAGCTACAATTGATGGTGCTACTGGCTGGCAGACTTTCTGGAAGATTACATTGCCTTTGATGGTTTCTACAGTAAGTACTAATGTGCTTTTTATGCATTATAGGTGGGCTTAAAGTATTTGATATCATAATTGCTATGACAAATGGCGGTCCTGGAATGTCGACACAGGTGTTGAACACAACAATCTATTCTTATTTTGGAAGCGGAGCATTGTCTACTGGATGTGCAGCAAACGTTCTGCTGACGATTTTAGTAGTTATCTGCTTTGTTATTATTAAAAAGGATTTGGAAAATGGGAGGAGAAGACGGTATGAGACAGAAGAAAATCCGGTTATATATATTTGAAACCTGTTTATGGCTGATAAGTCTGGTTGTATTGCTTCCTTTGCTGCTGATTCTTGTAAATGCATTGAAAACACCGGCAGAGACAAATGTTTTAACCTTAAACCTTCCGCAGAAATGGCAGTTTGTTAATTTTATTGAAGTGTTTCGCAAAACAAACATCATCCATTCTTTTTTTAACAGCCTTCTGGTGACTGTGCTAAGTATCGGTTTATCTGTATTTCTTGGAACTATCGCAGGATATGTATTAAGCAGAAATCGTGATTCATTTAATAATAAAATCTATGCTTTTTTTCTTGCAGGAATGATTGTTCCTGTGCAGATCATAGCGTTAGTCCAGGTTCTGCAGGTAGTTCATATGATGGATAATTATGCAGGGTTGATATTGGTGTATACAGCTATGTTTATTCCGCAGTCAGTATTTATGGTTTACGGGTTTGTATCAACAATTCCAAAGGATATGGATGAAGCTGCGATTATGGATGGTGCATCACCATGGAATCTTTTTTATAAAAATTATGATGCCACTGCTAAAACCAATTATAGTAACTTTATTTATTACACAATTTGTTTTTGTATGGAATGACTTTCAGATGCCGTTGTACCTTATAAAGAGTTCAAAAAAACTGGACGATCGTACTGGGCGTATATAATTTTTATGGGACAATATAACAGCCAGTGGAATATGGTATGCGCCTATATTCTTCTGTGTACATTACCGGTAGTTATTGTATATCTGATGGGGCAGAAATACATTATTGACGGAATGGTAGCGGGCGCGGTAAAAGGCTGAAAATAAAGGAGCTGCTGTAATATGAAAAAACTTGATGAAATAATTGAAAATATAAAATTTGGAGTAGACTATTATCCGGAGCACTGGCCTGAGGAAAGATGGGAAACGGATGCGGAGCTAATGGAAAAAGATGGGAATCCAGATGGTGAGAATGGCAGAGTTTTCCTGGCACAAAATGGAACCACGGTGTGGTGAATTTCATTTTGAATGGCTGGACAGAGCAGTGAACCTGCTTGGAAGGCATGGAATATATACAATGCTCGGAACTCCTACAGCAGCTCCTCCGGCATGGATTGTTGAAAAAAATCCAGAAATACTTCCTCTGGATTCAAATGGACAACGAAAATCCTTTGGTGGACGTCACCATGATTGCCATAGCACTAAGGTATACCGGGAGCATGTAAAACGAATTGTTGCTGCCATGGCAGAACATTTTAAAAATAACCCATATATTATTGGATGGCAGATAGATAATGAATTGGGAAACAGCCATGATGATTTATGTATGTGTGAAAGCTGCAAGAATGCTTTTTTCTCGTTGGCTTGAAAATAAATACCATACAATTGATGAATTAAACCACCAATGGGGAACTTCATTCTGGAGTCAGGAATACGATGATTTTTCACAGATACCAGTTCCACGAAAAACACCTACAGTACATAATCCCTCCATGTTACTTGACTGGAAAAGATTTTGCTCGGATTTGGTCATAGATTTTCAGAACATGCAAATCAGTATTATCCGAAAAATTTCACCCAATCAGAAAAATTACACATAATCTGATGGGATTTTATGATAAAACCAATTATTTTAAAATGGCTGAAACATTGGACTTTGCCGCTAATGATCAGTATCCAACCGGATATTATTTTAAGGCGCCAGGACAGCCGCCTTATGAGGTCGCAGCTTGTATGGACTTTATCCGTTGCGTGAAACAGAAAAATTTCTGGATGATGGAAATGCAGTCTGGTCCCACTGGAGGTTCAGTTATCGGGGCAATCCGCGTCCAGGACAGAATCTTTTGTGGACAGCTCAAAGTGTCGCCCACGGTGCAGATGAAATTACATATTTCAGATGGAGAACCTGCCTGTTTGGAGCAGAACAGTTCTGGCATGGGATTTTACCACATAATGGTGTGCCTGGACGTAGATATTCGGAAATTCAGGAAACGATTCAGATATTGACACCAGTAATGGATGATATTCATGGAATTGTTCAAAAAGCCCAGGCCGGAATATTATTTTCATATGAAAATGAATGGGCGATACGGCTTCAGCCTCAAAAATCCTGGATTAAAATATGATGAGGTGGTTTTTAAGTATTATAAAGAATTTTATAAACATAATATTACAGTGGATTTTGTCGCATCTGGTGCAGATCTGGGGAAAATACCGCATATTGGTAGCACCCCTTTTATATTTAATGACGCCTGAATTAGAGAAAAGGTTAGAAAAAATATGTAAAAGATGGCGGCATACTTATTCTTACAATGCGCACTGGGGTAATGAATAATAACAATGTCTGCATGAGTGAGAATCCGTTGCCGGGCAAACTGGCAGCTATTGTAGGGGCAAAAGTAGAAGAGTATGACAGCCTTTATGAGAAAAATGTTATTTTGAATATGAAAAGACTGGAAGGGAATCGGCGAACATTGGTGTGATATTCTGTCACCGGCTTCAGCAGTTCCGATAGCTATCTATGGTTCTGAGTATTATAAGGGAAAAGCAGCTATTGTGAAAAACAAGTATAAAAATGGCTGGGTTTATTATATTGGAACAGATCCTGAAGAGAAGACAATGGAATATCTAATGGAAAAATATTAACAGATGCCGGAATGTTCCGGGAAAAACTGGGAACGTTGAAATTGTATTTCGAAAGGGAAGAAAAAAGAATATCTTTTTGTCATGAATCATGCTGAAGAAGATTGTGTGGCAGAAGTCCCTGGTGGATGGAATGCCGAAGAGAGAATTCAGAAAGGGGTATGGAGGTTAAAATACTGGAAAAGGAACTGCGGAATGACAAAGAGTGGAAGACAACTTAATAAAAACAGAAACTATATTTTCCCATTTTTCTGGCAGAATGGAGCGGATGAACAGACTTTACAGACGAACTCTGAAAGAAAATTTATGAAAGCAACATCCGGGCGTTCCTGTGTAGAGGCCAGACCTCACCCTGATTATGCAGGCGAAAGATGGTGGCATGACATATGGGATATCATTATGGATTTTTGCCCGCACTCATGATATGAAGGTATGGCGCTGCTGGATGATGACCGTTTTCCTACAGGGCACGCAAATAAGATATTTAATGGAGGAAATCATCCTTTGTCTGTGTGGGTTTTTGACGGTACATAATACGGATGTTTATGGCCCTATGAAACCAGGGTATCTGCTTGTAAAAAGTATATTTCAGGAAGACGATGTTTTTTGTTGGTGCAGTTGCATACAAAAGATGCAGTGAAGAAGATGACAGTCTGAATCTGGAAAGTGCAGTAGATGTAACAGGGTACATTCAGAATGGCTGGCTGCGTTGGGAAGTTCCAGAAGGATTGTGGAGAATTCTTGTATTTTATATTACACGTCATGGAAATGGAAAACTTGATTATTTTAATATAATAGATTCTGATTCAGTGAAATTGCTTCTTGAACAGGTATATGAACCACATTATGCCAGGTATGGGGCGGATTTTGGAAAGACCTTTATGGGCTTCTTTTCGGATGAACCGGAATTTTCCAATCTTCCTGGTTATGAATTCAGAGCCAGGCTGGGTAAAGATATGCCATTTATTCCTTGGAGCCAGAATTTGGAGCAAGGCTGCAGGAAAGATTAGGGGAAAAATTTTCTATCTTGTCTTGGTGCACTTTGGTATGAGGTTGGTGAATATACATCTGCGATTCGTTTTGCTTATATGGATGAGGTAACGAAGGCACTAAAAAATAGTTTTTCCATGCAGATCGGGGAAATGGTGCAAAGATCATAAAGTGTTTTCATATAGGACATGTTCTTGAAGATGACAATTCCCATGGACGTCTGGGCTGTGGAACAGGACATTATTTCCGTGCGCTTTCAGACATGAGAATGGCTGGAATTGATGTGGTTACGCAGCAGATTATGCCTGGGATGGATCAAAAGAACACCAATGGGTAGCGTCCCATTATGATGGGGAATTTTTTTCATTATGGTCTGGCCAAAATGGGCAGTTCACTTGCGCATATTGACAGTTTCAAAAAAGGAGATTCTATGTGTGAGATTTTGGTGCTTTTGGCTGGCAGGAAGGAATCGGTTTGATGAAATGGCTGACTGATCATATGCTTAGCAAGGGGAATTAATCATTTCGTGCCACATAGTTTTTCAATGAAGCCATTTCAGACCCGGACTGTCCGCCACATTTTTATGCACATGGAAACCATCCGGCAGTATGAACATTTTGGCGTGCTGATGAAGTATATGAATCGTCTTTCACATCTTTTTACAGGAGGCATATATCCAGCTGAAATTGCGGTTTTATATCATGCAGACTTGGAATGGGCAGGTAAAACGATGCTGTTTCAGAAACCAGTCAGGACATTGATGGAAAATCAGTTGGATTGTGACATAGTTCCGGCAGATATTATGGATATAAACAATTGCTATGGTGCGTACCTGGAAAATGGGCTGAAAGTAGCCGGACAAAATTATCTGGTTTTGGTAGTTCCCGGATGCGAAGTGCTTCCGTTATCTATAGCAGAGAATCTTTTGCGCCTTAAAGATCATATTAAGATTATTTTTGTGGATGAATATCCGGAAAGAATCTGTGGAAATAAGGATAACGACCTTATAAATAAGATAAAAGAACTGGAATGCATATCTCTTGGACAGCTTTCCGAGAGAGTAAAAGAAATTAAGAAAGCCGTACATATGCGCTGACAGATATCTCCCTAAATTACGCACTTATCCCCTACTGGCATGATGATAATCTGAAGCTGATCTTTTGCTTTAATGAAAGTACCAGAGAAGAAATGAGGTTTGAATTATGTATTGGAGAAAAAAATATTTAAAAATATTGTGCAATATGATGCGGTTCATAATATATGCCAGAGACTGGAACACAGCTATCAGCCAGACGGATTGAAAATAAAAGTGCATCTTGGGCCAGGTGAATCTGTGGTAATTGCATTATCCAAAGAAGAAAATATGCTTTGCGTGGAAAATATACAGAAATGTAAGCATTGGAAGAGTCTGGATATGAAATGGAGAGCAGAGTACAAAAGACAGGAGAACACAATTGGATGCAGTTAGATATTGAAACAGAGGGGGAGATACCGCAACTCACAGAATGGGTATGCCAGAACGGTTTCTGTGGTACCTTACGGTATGTTACCCAGATAATGTGTCCGGAAAAAAAGAGATAGATGTGTTTAAAACTTTTTGGCTGGATTGATTGTGCTGATATTTTTTGTGAATGGGGAAAGAAAAAGACAAATTATAGGAACTCCTGCATATGGAATGTTAGACCTGAAGGAGGGGATAAACAAGAAATTGCTATTGAAATCCCATTAACTCCCGTATGGAGTGTGGGAGATAACTGGTCTTCGTTAACCATGTTACATCAGATTGGTATGACAAAACCACCTGTAATAGGTTTTTAAAACTGGTGAAGAGTAAAAGGAGAACATATGGAATATAAACTGTTGTATGACACGCCTGCAAAGAGCTTTTCAGAAGCGCTTCCTATCGGGAATGGAAAAATGGGAGCTATGGCGTATGGAGAGCCTTTGAAGCTTCATTTTTCTTTGAATGCAGATACCCTTTGGTCTGGAAAGGCGTGTGCCCAGGATCATGTTATTGTACCGGAAAAATATCGCGAAGAGGTAAGGAAGCTGCTAAAAAAATGGAAAATACTGGGAGGCACAGAACCTGGTACAGAATAAAATGCTGAGCGAGAAATATAATGAATCGTATATTTCAGCGGGGTTTCTTGATTGTTTTCTAAAGAATACGGAAGAAACTAAAAGTTATACCAGGAATTGAATATGAATACAGCGTGTGTTAGCACAAATGCTGTTAGTAACAGTGACAACATTCAGACAGAGAGCTTTATTTCCTGTAGTGAAAATGTTCTGGTAATCCGAATTTCTTCGAAAAAAAACAGGATCTTAATATATGTTTAAATAGCCTTTTGAATTATTCCATAAATTGTGACGGCAGAACTGTACTTTTGCAAGGGAAGCACCGGAACATGTGGAACCTAATTATGTTGATTGTGAAAATGCGGTAGTTTATGGAAATGGGATGAAGTTTATAATTTTAACAAAAGTACATAGTACAGACGGCACGGTTTCGCAAACAGATAAAGGGGCTTACAATAGAAAATGCCAGTGAGAGTGTTTTGATAACTGCAATAGAAACTGAATTTACAGGATGGAATAAGCCTTTTTAAATAATTGGAAAGAACTTACAGATAGATGCCAGAAGAGGCTGAATTGTGCAGGAAAGTATGACTTTGAAGGTTTAAAAAGAAGCGTCACGAAAGAATACATAAAGTTACTTTGAAGAGTAAAAATCCATATTGCCTCTGGTGAAGAATCTGATACTGGGTTATATGAACATTTATTCCAATATGGACGATACCTGATGATCTGCTCATCCCGACCTGCTGATGAGATGATACAACCAGCTAACCTGCAGGGAATATGGTGTGAAGATATACGTTCTGTCTGGAGCAGCAACTGGACTGTAAATATTAATATAGAAATGAATTATTGGCTAAATGGACCGTGCGCTTTGGTGAATGTGAAATTCCACTTATCAATATGATTGCAGAGGCAGCAGAGGCAGGGAAAAATACTGCAAAAAAGAAACTTTCGGCGGTGAAGGCTGGGCCGCATGCCATAACCTGGATCTCTGGAGACAGACAACCCCGGTTAAAGGGGAGGTGAAATGGTCTTATTGGCCTATGGGAGGTGTTTGGTTAACTACCCATCTTTACAGGCATTATCTTTATACAAATGACAAGATATATTTGAAAAATCAGGCCTGGCCGATTATGAGAGAAACGGCGAAATTTTGTTTATCCAGGCTTCGTGAAGAAAATGGGGTGTTATATACAGATTTTTCCACGTCCCCGGAAAATACTTTTCTGGATAAGGATAACCGGGAATGTGCTTTAAGCGAATCTGTAACAATGGACATTGCACTTATACGTGAAGTTTTTATGGAGTGCATAGATACATGCAGGATTTTAGGCATCGATCAGGAACTGGAAAGGCTGCTTGAGAATAGAGTGCAGAAATTGCCTGAATATCAAGTTGGGGAATTGGGGCAGCTGTTGGAATGGAATAAAGAATTTGCAGAAAAAGATGAACATCACAGACATTTTGCACACTTAGTAGGGTTTCATCCATTTCATCAGATTGATTTTGACACAAGAAGGGAACTACTGGAATCTGTGGAGCGTGTTTTGGAAAGGCGAATCCATGGAGTGACGCAATACATTGGCTGGGGGAAGCGTGGCTTTGTAATTTTTTATGCACGTCTCAGAAATGGATGTGAGGCAGAAAAACACTTAAAACTGTTTTTGAAGCATTGCTGCTATGGAAATTTATTAGGGCTTCATCCACCGTTAGGAGAATCCTGTGGAGAAAAAGAAATTTTTCAAATAGATGGAAATTTTGGAATTACGGCAGGAATCGGAGAGATGCTGCTACAGAGTAAACGTGGAATCATTGATGTTTTCCTGCACTTCCGGATAGCTGGAAAGGGGTGAATTGTCAGGTGTATATGCAGTCGGAGGGCATAAACTGAATCTGCATTGGAAAGATGGAGCTTTGGAGAAAATGTGTTTATACGGCGGTTGTGAGGAATCGGTGACAATTCGATATCGTTCAGAGTTTGAGTATCTGGAGAAAAATGGTCATGTTAGGAAAAAGCGAAGCCTGTGAAGATGGATGGAGACTGAATATAGAAGTAAAAGAACAGGAAGAGTATTGCTTTTATGGAAAACAGAATCGGGGAATATAATTATGGTATATGGAGTTACAATTGCATCTGGTCCTGTGGATTGGCAGATTGTGCAGCAGGTAGGGGGAAAAGCAGATATAGAACTGGCTGGGAGCTATAAGAAAAAGGAAAAGGTGATTTTCAAGAAGTTTATGTCAGAATCGTAGCAAGAAGAAAGTGGAGAAAATATATTATTCTGGAAAAAAAGCAGAAACTGATGAAACGAAAAGTCTCTGGAAAATCAGAATGGAAGACATTCCGGCAGGAGGACTTTATAGAATTGAAAGCTGTCTGAAAGAAGAGAAAAATACCCCGCTGGAATGGGCAACAAGAGGTGATTGTGTAGAACATTTTGGAGTTGGCGATTTGTTCGTAATTGCAGGTCAAAGCAATGCTGTTGGATACGGAAAAAAGATCCTGTATATGATCCGCCAGAAATCGGAGTACATTTATACCGCTGTAATGATAAATGGGATATTGCTGCTCATCCGTTAAACGATTCAACAGGAACCTGCCATGAGATAAATATGGAACCCGTTAATGGAGGGGCGTCTCCGTATCTTTCTTTTGCCAAAATGATACATCGTGTAACTGGATATCCTGTTGGATTGATTCCCACGGCATTAGGTGGTTCAAGCCTCTCGCGATGGAACCCTGATCAGGATGGAGATCTTTACTGGAATATGATTTCTCGTATAAAAGATTCAGGTGGAATTATTAAGGCTGTATTGTGGTATCAGGGGTGCGCAGATACGAATTCAGCTGATGATGCATATACTTATGAGAAGCGTTTTTAGCAATATCGTGTATAGGATGCGAGAAGAGATTAAGCTTCCAGAGTTAAATGTTTTTTACATTTCAACTCAACCGTTATATTGTTACACCTGTGTCAGAGGAAGAAAATAAAAAAATTGGAGTATTATACGGAATGCGCAGCGAATGGCGGCGAGAAAAGTTCCGGGAGTATATGTATTACCAACAATAGATGCAGTTCTTTCCGATATGATACACAATAGTGCAAGCTCTAATCTTGTATTAGGAGAAAGACTTGCAAGACAGGTTCTGTCAATCCTATATCAGAAAGCAATTTGGAAGGGAGCTCCTGATCTGGAAAAAGCAATTTGGAAAGAAAGTAAAAAAATAGAGTTGGAATTTTCATCTGTATATGATCGACTGTATGCCGGAGAAGCTGCATTAGAAGAATATCCGTTTACTGTAATGGATGAAGAGGGAGAACTTGACATCTCGGAGATTAAGTTCATTTCCTATAATTGTATTGACATTACAGTAAAAAGAATCCCCAAAGGGAAATGCAGTTCTGTATGCATATTATGGACAAAATCCTAAATGCAGGTGTATATATGATTTTGCGACACATTATCCGATTTTAGGTTTTAGAGTTTTAGTGGAGAAATAAGTTATGGTAGAAAAAGACACAATTTCCATTAACGATAAAAGAATCAGAGATTATCTGACCCCGTATCACTATCAGAAACCGGTTTTGAGCGGTTCAGGAAAAGCGGGACGGTTTGACGAGAAAGCTGTGGATATTCCATTTGTTTTTTTCATGAAGGTAAATACTATATGGTATATACAGGATTTGACGGAATAGGCTATCAATCTGCACTTGCTCAGTCGGATGACCTTTTTCACTGGGAATTTTATTGTATGATTTTAGAGACATCCTGAAACAGAAAGATGGGACCGTGGTGGTGGAGCAGTCACCTGGTTGATTAAAGAAAATGACGATCTAAGGAAGGTTCCCTGTCTGAAAAAAGTGGATGGAAAATATTGGATGATTTATCATGCATATCCTGGAACTGGTTATGAAGCAGGTTCTGCTGAAATTGGAATTGCATGGTGTGAAACGGAAGACCTGAAAACGTGGAATTTTCTGGAATACCCGGTATTTTCATGGAAAGATGGTGCTTCGTGGGAAAAAGGCGGGCTTTTATAAGGCATGCGTTATCTGGGAAAAGGACATGTGGTATCTGTTTTATAATGCCAAAAATAAAGAAAATGGAAACTGGAATGAACAAATAGGTGTTGCTTTTTCTAAAGATCTATTACATTGGGAACGGTATGCGGAAATCCGGTATTGAGAAACGGAAAAAATAAATGGGATTGCACTTTTGTGGCTGATCCATACGTGGTAAAGGATGGTGATATATGGCTTTGTTTTTATTATGGGATAGGATTGATGGATCCAGAGGACGACTTGTATCATGCGGAAGATGGACTTGCAATATCTGAAGATTTACTGCACTGGACAAAGGTAAGCGAGCCTGTATTGCGTCATGGGGACAACGGAGCATATGATAATCACCATGCACATAAACCGTCTGTTTTTTACAAGGATGGAGCTTTGTACCATTTTTTATTGCGGAACGTGTAAAGCAGATAAAAAGTATCCTACAGAACTGTTTGATGAATACAGAACAATTTGCGTGGCTGTAAACCAGGAGAGCTTATTGGAGAACAGGTGATATAATGAGAAAATTTTATTTTGAAAAAGCGCAGGCAATCTGGGCTGATGGAAGATCAGAAGAAATGAACTGCGAATTGTCTTTTAGGACGGTTATTCCAAAAGGCGAGGAAACGAAACTTTTTTGGCGGCATCAAGTATATATCGTTTATGGGTGAACGGAGAATTTATATGTGCCGGTCCTGCAAGAGCGGCACACGGGTGGTACAGGGTCGATGAAATATGTTTGTCTCCATTTCTTACAGAAGATAGGAATTATGTTGTGACAGAGGTGCTAGGATATAATGTGAACAGTTATGATACATTGGACCAGCCCTCTTTTCTGACGGAAGAAATCTGGCAGGGAAATGAAGTGATTTCGTATACTGGAGGCGAAAGTATTACAATCCATGATTTTAAGAACCGGGTACAGAAAGTTCAGCGGTATAGTTTTCAAAAGAGCATTTATTGATGCCTATCAATATGAAGATGAAAACAAATGTATGTATCATATGAATGAGTCTGCGCAATCACTTTGTAAAATAGAGATACAAACGGACAAGCGTTATATTTATCGTGATGTGGAAATGCCTGGATTCGAAACACTGGAACCTGTATCGGTTATTAAAAGGGAACTGCATATTATGAAAAAGAGAAAACGGAAATAATACCAGAAGAATATTTTTTTAAAAATCAAGCAGGATTTAAAAGGATATGCAAGGGAAAAAACAGAAATTCATGTATCAGAGGAAGCGCAAAAAATACAGCTGCAGGAAACAGAATATTCTGTAAATGCAATAGCCATCAGACAATTGCCATTGTCTGATGAATATGCAATTTATGAGTTACCGTATAATGCTACTGGTTTCTTTGATATTCGATTAGAGGTTCGGGGAAAAGAGCAGGATATTCGTAATGTTTGATGAGATTCTTTCGAATGGAAGTGTAGATTTCCTAAGAATGAACAGTTGTAATTGCTTCGTTTATAGGATGAATGCCGGGAAATATCGTCTAATGAATTTTTGCTCCTTACACAATGAAATATTTACAAATTGTGGTATTGGGGGAATGTATTGTAGAACAGATACAATTTAAAGAATACAAGAATTCTTCTGTACTGAAACGTATTCATCTTCCACAGGACACGGAGCTTGCGTTGATCTATGATGCCGCATTGGAAAGCTTCCGGGCGAATGCGTTGGATCTGTTTATGGACTGTCCATCCAGAGAAAAAGAGGAGGCTGGCTGTGTGATAGTTACTTTATCTCTTCAGTAGAATATGTGCTCACGGGGAAAAATGTAATTGAAAAAAGCATTCCTGGAAAATTTTATATTAAATAAGGAGTTTCGGCATATACCGGAAGGTATGATTCCAATGTGCTATCCAGCAGATCACAATAATGGGAATTTTATTCCTCAGTGGGCTATGTGGTATGTACTTGAAATTGAAAAATATGTTTATGGAAATCAGGATTTTGAATTGGCTGAAAGGTCAAAAATTTGATTTATTCTTTGTTAAAATATTTCGAGTCTTTTTGAAAATGAAAATGGAATGCTGGAAAATTTACAAGGCTGGAATTTTATTGAATGGTCCAGGGCAAATGATCCGGATCTGGTAAACAGGAGTCAATTTTTCCTACAAATATGTTATATATGAGAATGCTCAAATGTGTATCGGCGTTATATAAGGATCTGATATTGGAAAGAAAAGAACCGACAGGTTGAGGAAAAACATCCGGAAACGATCCTTTAATGGGATGTTTTATACGGATAATGAACACAGAGACAAAAACCAGTTGGTTAATCCGGGTATTTGCACAGAAGTATGCCAGTATTATGCTTTTTTACTGGTGTGGCAACGGTTAAAGAGGATTCAGAATTATGGAAAATTATGAAAAATAAATTTGGACCGATACGAAGTACAATAAACGATTATCCAGAGATTGCAGGTACAAATGTATTTATAGGAAAATATTTAAGAATAGAATTGTTATATCGGCAGGGACTATTTGAAGAGGTAATAAAAGAAATAAAAAGAAGTATTCCTTGGTATGGCAAAGGAAACAGGAACACTGTGGGAACATACGTTACCGACTGCGAGCTGTAATCATGGGTTTGCATCTTATGTACTGTACTGGTTGGCTGGTATTTTCGGTATTGAGGAATAGGGGAATTTGTATTTGTCTCACGGCTGTGGCAAATCCATATTTTCGGAGAAGGGAATTCACGAAACAACCAAATATCTCGAGATGTTTCTTCGAAATCTACTTTTGAATGAGAAAAATTGAACTCCACAACCTTCCGTAAAAACAGTAGGTTATATTCACCAGTTGTTTGAAAAATTTGGCTTTGATGAAGTGTTTGGCAGAACCGCAGTTATGGATTTACTCAATTTGAAAAAAATCAGGAGCGTCTAAACTGCTTTCAAAGTTTCTCCGCTTACTTTTTTCTGAATTCCTTTCATTTTCCGTTTTGTTATGAATTGATAGTCCGTTCTGAATCCGCAGGTTTCATGGAGATCGTCAGTGATTTCCTGACGTTCATATACCGGCATGAAGCCCTGTTCTTCTATATCCGCAAATTTTATATCCTTTTAAAGTACGAAGTAATTGTTCTGTAGTATAAGTTCCTTTCAGAGAGCGGTTTAATAATCGAAAATGTAACAGAGCAAGAAAGCAGGTAAGGAAATGGGCTTTAATCCGGTCTTCACGGTTTAAGTAAACGGGTCTGGCTTCAAAGTCTGTTTTCATAGTTCTGAAACAGTCTTCAATCTGCCATCTTCCTTCACTGACTTTTAAGATATCTGCAACGTCATCATCAAGCAGGTCTGTACATACCGCATAAAGCCCGTCATACATTTCTTCTTCAGCAATCTTATCCGTATCGAGACAATAGTGGATCTTAGCTTTTTCTCCTTCGTTGGTTACAGCTACCTTATTTACAAATCTTGCAGGATCATTTGGATTTTTACGCTGTTTTTTTAGAGAGCCATTTGCAACCATTTTTCTGCCAGACAGATCTGCTCCGCACGGATGGCTTTCTGATAAGCGGCATATTTAGGGGAGTAGGTTATGATTAATTTTTGATCCAGTTTTTTGTTGTCAATGGTTCGTCTTTATAATAAAGCTGGTTCTTGTCATCATCTGTCAGTTTTGTGAGATCAACAGGTTTATCATCTGAGAGACGTTTGAAGCCAGTTTTCTTTAAAGCCCATGCCCGGTCTTCAGCAGGCAGCTTTTTTGATTGACTGAGTGACAATAAATGCCCGTTGTCCCATATGATTGAGTACACGGTTATCTTCGGAAGCAAGCCCGGCATCACTGCAATAAATAAATTTCTCACAACCGAATTGCTGGAGAATCTTTGTTTCTAAAGGTTTTAAAGATTTCTGCTCATTTTGGTTTCCAGGAAAAAGAGAAAATGCTAGAGGGATTCCGTCGCCATCTGTGAAAAGTCCCATTTGAATAATGGGATTCGGACGGTGCTCTTTGCTTTTTCCGTATTTTTATCTCCATCTTCCTGTTCGATTTCAAAGTAGTAGTTTGTGCAATCATAATAAAGGATCCGATCCATTCTGTCACCAAGAAAAAAGCTGTTTTTATAAACTTCTGATTGAATAAAATCCATTTCAGAAGCAAGAACAGAAAGAGCTCGGTAAACATCATGAAGTTCATAAGTTGGAGGCTCAAGGAACTGTTTTGCTGCTCGAAAGGAAGAACTTTTGCTGGAAGGTTCCAGAACCCTTGTATAAATTAAATCAGATAAAATCGCATTAAGATCATACTCGAATTTATGTCGGCTTTTGATTTTTCGGCAGACAGAATCGAGCTTAAGTCCATAGTAAATAGACTGAAGAAAAGATATCCGCCAGAAAAAAGTTTCTGCTTATTATAGTCCATGAGTCTGTTGGAATGAAATGGAATCATGACAGTAGCATCCTCTCTTTTCACTTTTATATTTCAGTGTTTCAAGACGAGCCTGTTCATTTTTTGCCCATTCAACAACTCCGTCACGATCCGTGTGGAGCTGCGCTGATAATTCAGCTAATGTACCTAATTTTCGGATGGTTTTGGAAGTACTTTCCCCATTGGCATTTGTATAGGACTGAGTGATGTAAAAGGATTCAGAATTTTTGATTTTGATGTTGTTATACGCACAATAATCACCTCTGTCACTATTGTACCAAGTCGCTGGCGCGACGGCTAGCCCCAGGTACGTGAAATCACTACTTTTTTCATAAAAAATAGCAGTTTTTGTATTTATGTTGTATTGTTAAGTTACCACAAAACAATCACATATTCACAAGAACTGCTATGATTAGTTTACCATGGGTTTTTAAACTCAACAACTACATATCTTATTTTTTTATCCGTCCACCGCCTCTTTTTGAAATGTAACGGTACTATTTATTTTATTTCATTTCAAAGGAGATTTTTCGATGACAAATATTTAGATTCTTTCAGGGAAATGATTTCCTTCGTGGTCTTACCGACCATACTCTCAAAAATTACTGCACTTACATCCGTGCTTATCTGGATTACTTTACAAACATTCTCCATAAATCACCTGAAGATGTTTCATGGGATGAACTTCGTGATTACATCCGCTGGCTTCAGAAATTCAGAGATCTTTCGGACCGTACGGTCAACTGCGCCATTCCCCAGCTTCGTTTTTTTTTTTACTCTTTATGTTCTTCATAAACCTTGGGATGATACACAGCTTCCAATGCGTAAGTTTGATACCTATCTCCCTTATGTCCTAACACGAAATGAGGTTCAGTTATTTCTCGGTTCACTTCCTACTTTAAAACAAAAAGCAATGGTTTCCTTGATGTATTCTTCCGGGCTGCGTATTGGTGAAGTCTGTCGACTTAAATACGGGGATATCCAGCGTTCTTCTATGCGCATCCATGTAAGTAAGACTAAAAACCGGTCTGACCGTTATACTCTTCTTTCTCAACGGGCATTGGATATTTTAACTGAGTACTGGTATGAGTATGACCGTCCAATGGATTGGCTTTTTTTCAGCAAAACAAGATCCGCTGAGACCTTGTAAAACCGCTGTCCTTAACAGACAGGTTTTTAGAGCATCGTATAAAACTTAATTTAAATTCAAAACTAAACTGTCATTCTTTCCGTCATGCATTTGCCACTCATCTTTATGAGTCTGGAACTGATTTACTTACATTAAAGGAGCTTCTTGGACATAAATCTATTAATTCAACTGTTATCAACGTACATCTTGCATCTTATGCTTCACGTAAGATTTACAGTCCCTTCGACCAGTTAAACGGAGGATTTACCAATGACTGATAGAAAAATCCAACAGATTTGGCAGAACTCTTATGAAGCATTCCTTTCCTCTGGGTACTTCCTTTCTGATGCGCAAAAAAGAAAGCTTCCTATGCCATTATGAACTGTAAAACAGGCTCCCTTGGTATGAATATTTCTCTCTGTCCTGATTGCGGGCATATGAAATTTCACAATAACTCCTGCCGCAACCGGAACTGCCCCAACTGTCAAGCCGTTAATAAGGAACTCTGGGTTGACAAGCGCAGAGCAGAAGTGATTGATTCCCCCTTATTTCCATGTGGTATTCACACTTCCCCACGAACTGAATTCCCTCATTTACTGTAACCAGAAACTCCTGTACGGATTTTTCCACAGATGCTGTGCCGAAACGCTTCTGGAACTTTCCGCTGATAAAAAGCATCTCGGTGCAACACCCGGTATCATTCAGGTTCTTCATACCTGGGATCAGGAAATCAATTACCATGTACATATGCACTGTATCGTTTCCGGTGCAGGGCTTACTTCTGACCATAAGATCCGGAAAGGAAAGAAAAAAACTTCTTTCTCCGGGTGGAAGTCCTGCGAGATAAGTTCAAGGGTAAATTTCTCGCAGGCCTGCAGTCATTCTTTCAAAACAGACAGCTGTATTTTTCAGCTTCCTGTGAAAAAACTGCGCAATTCTTATGAATGGTCTGAATTCCGGAATTCCCTTTATCAAAAGGATTGGTGCCCTTATGTCAAAGAAACTTTCAATGGCTTTGGCAATGCTATTGAATATCTGGGCAGGTATACTCATAAGGTCGCCATATCGAACAGCCGTATCCTGTCAATAAATGAACAGCAGGTAACTTTTTTTCTGCAAGAAGCAGAACACCTGGTAAATCATTCAGGGCGGTCGCTCTGGATAACACGGAATTCATCCGCCGTTATCTGATGCATGTGCTGCCTCCCGGTTTTCAAAAATACGCTATTATGGCTTTCTGAATAATCGGTATAAGACCAGAAACCTGAAACTGATATTTAAACTCCAGCGCCACCAGCGTTTCAAAGCAAAATATACTGATCTGTCTATGGCAGAACTTGAAAACAGTCTGGAACATAGATATCCACATCTGCCCGGAATGCGGATGCTGCAACATGCAGTACATCGGAAGGACATATGGTACTTCCTGATAAAAAGCCTCTTCCACTGAATACCGCTTTTCAAAGACCTCCGCAAGAAGGTCTTAAAAGCCTGCCCTTTTATCGGATATGTTTATGCAATCAGCCTAAAAAGTAATTCATATGCTTAACTTACAATCAAGTCTTCACCATTTTCACTAAAAAAGGAAGAATACTATCCCCATATACCTATCGGCTAAACGTCCGCGTCTTGGTACAATTGGAAAGAATCACATTCAGAGTAGTTCTAATTCATCTCAGAACTGCTCTTTTTTTTTGCTCTGAATTTGATACTTTCCTAATGAAAACATATTACTAAATATTACCATATAATAAGAATAAAAATTTGACAAAAAAATAAGCCTATTTCAAGGCTTTGCGGTACTTTTTGCATTTCAATGTATCAAACTCCCGGGTCGAATGAACTTTGAAAAAGTAAATATTATCCAGAACGGACATGAAAAGTAATAAATGATGAAAAGTGGACGCACTTTTATAGACCTTGCGTCAAACATGGCTTATAATGGTATTGCTTTATGAAATTAAGCGACTTGCTCAAAGAGCTCTTTAGCTGGGAAGTCTTTGGCAAAGTCCACGCATCAAGATGCTGACACATCATGATGACAAACAGGCGGCAGTACCACATCTTAGATGAACGGTATCTGCCGTCTTCTAATTTATAATCTACTTTTTCTCGTTTGTTACACCGTTCCGCAGATGTTCTTGCATTGTATTCCAGTTTCCAAACGGTAATTTCAGAGTAAAACATAAAACTGCCAGTAAGAAATATCGGAAGAAGTGTAAACAGATGAATATCACTATACGCGACATGAGATTTGAAAAGAAGAAATATATTCTTGCAAAAGTAAATCAGATTTTAATCGGGTATTACCATTATTATGGAATAAGTGATAACTATCAAATGATGGATAACTTCCGTAAGAGAGTTATTCAGATTCTTTATTTTTGGATAGAAGAGGAATAAGGAAATATATTGATTAAATGGGAATATACAAAGTACACAAAAAACAAAACACATAAATTGTGTAATAAGTAGAAAAAGCTATTTTCTATAAAATTTTAAACATTTTTTCTAAGATTTTTCGGATTTATCCGTTTTCTTGCGGATTTCTCATTTTAAATTGACCTATCTTTTTCTCAAATATCCAAATTTACAAGAGCAATAAGAAAAAAAACTACTTATCAGAACCACTCTGGTAGTATATGGAAAAATACTTTTAAAAAGCTGGAACCCCCAGTAAATATATGGCTTCCTGGGCTTCCATAACACGAAAAAAGCACCTCATCTGAGGTGCTCCACTTAGCAGGGCTACAAGGATTCGAACCTTGAAATGACGGAGTCAGAGTCCGCTATACTTTTAGGCTGGAATGCCCATAAAATAAGGGCTGGCGGAGGTGTCCAGATAAAATTGACCTATGGATTGACCTGTTTTTATCTGTTTCAGTGTAATTGCATTAAAAGCAAAATAAGTGGAAATATTATAGAAAAATATGCTATACTGAGAAAAAGAGAACACGGGAACTATTTATCAGTAAGGAAGTGATTGTATGCCAGAAAATGTAAGTAGTATTATATATAAATTTTCCCAGGAAGTGAAGCGTATGCTGGGTGAAAAGCTGACAAAAGTTATTGTATATGGTTCATATGCCAGGGGTGATTATCGAGATAATTCTGACGTAGATATTATGATACTGGTAAAATTGTCTGACGAGGAAATCAGAGCTATTAAAAATGATATTTACGATCTGGCTTTTGATGTGGAGATGAGCACAGGAATTGAAATATCTCCGGTTATCAAAAATGAAGAACAGTATGAATATTGGGTAGATACGTTACCTTTTTTATCGAAATGTGAGAGATGAGGGGGGTAGTAGTCAGTGAGTGAAAAAGAAAGTTGATTTGTGTATATATCGCATGAGAAGCGCAATCGAGACGTTGGGGGTATCTGCGTTATGTCTGGAAAGTCAACATTATAAGGATTCAATAAACCGTAGCTATTATGCCGCTTTTTATGCGGTGAAGGCGGTTTTGGCTTTAGAAGAGGTAGATTTTAAGAGACATAAAGATGCTGTTGCATATTTTAATAAGACATATGTTGCAACAGATATTTTTCCAAGAGAAATCGGAAAAAAAGCTGGGAAGATTGAAACAAGAGCGTGAAACTAGCGATTATGATGACTTTTATATTTCTCTACAACCGTTGGATATTTTTGTAATATATAACGACGTATGTTATCTCTTTCCTCATCATCCTTTTCTTAATGACCCATTTTCTAATTCACAATATCTTTCTAAAAAATTTAATCATTATCGAAAAGTTTCAGTTTTCTGCTCCTTTCTGGAATCTGCATTCCTCACTTTGCGGGACAAAAGGTTCCACATGTGACTTCACCCAAAAGTACAAAAATTTTGCAAAATGTTGGAAAATATTTTTCATTATGGGGGTGTTTCAGCTTGCAGTAAGCAGTACCAGGCGAGAGCTTGCTTCTATCACAGATAATCTGGAAAGTACACTACAGCACGTCATCAATTTCAGCATATCAGCATCGATCAATGATGGAATTATCCGTATCGCCCGAACGTATCCAACACTGCCGGGATCTGAAGCAGAACAATATGCTGTCCGCAAAAAAAATCAATACCATTATTAATGCCATTATTGCCCTGAGCCCTAATATTGCAATGTGGGATATTATGGCGAAAGACGGAAGTTTTTTTCAGGCTGGCGGATATAATCTGTCGGAACTGGATTCGTTTGATAAAGAACAGATAATGAAACAGCATCAAAATGCAAGACAGGCGATGATAACAGGTCCTTATTTTTATTTGCCTGCAAGAGAAACATTAAAGGAAAACGGAAAATATGTTTTTTTGATATCAAAGCCGATTGTTGATTTAAATACAAGAGAAACTTATGGATACCTTATGTTTTTCATCGAAGCATCAACTATAGCCTCGCCATTTGTAAACTACAGGCCAAATAACAGCGAGGTTACGTTTTACATAACGGATCAGGAAAATACTATTTTACTTGCATCGGACCTGAATTACACAGGAAAAACCATACGGGAAGCCTTTCCCTTTTCCAAGAGGGATGTAGAGAATCTGGAAACACAGGACTATTTGACCAAGGAAAATGTTGTCTATTGCTCAACACAAATGTCACTGCCAGACTGGAAGCTCATTCATGTGATTCCAATGGATGAGCTGATGAAAGAACAGCATTTGTTTGCAAGGATCTTTTTATCTGTAATTTACTGGTGATTCTGTTTTTTGCACTTTTATCCTGGTGGAATGCCAGAGCCATATCTGGGCCAATCCTGGATCTGAGTGAGGTCATGAAGAATGTAGTAAAAGAAGCCTATGCACCGGTAGAAGTGCCTGGAACTTCCGAAGAAATCCAGATTTTATACCGTGGGTATAATACATTTGCCGAACAGACACAACAGCTTTTTACAAACCATTTATGAAGAAGAACGTGAAAAAATGACTATCAGTTTCGGTTGATACAGGAGCAGATTAAACCTCATTTTCTGTACAATACGCTTGAAATGATCAAATCTATGATCGATCTTGGTATTTATGATGAGGCAGGCGAAGCAATTTCTACACTTGCCAGATTCTATCGCAATTCGTTAAGCAAGGGATCCAATATTATAACCATTGCTACAGAAATTGATATGGTAAAACAGTATTTATACATTGAAAAATTACGCCACATGGAGTATTTTGATTACGAAATCGTATGTGAAAAGGAAACGGAACAGTGCGTAATTCCAAAATTGACTCTGCAACCGATTCTGGAGAATGCGATTGTTCACGGAACAGCATCAGATGGTCGTATGTGTTTCGTCTCACTGAGCATAAAAAATGCAGCGGATACTGTTGTAATTACCGTAAAGGATGATGGAAACGGAATTGAACCGGAAAAACTCCGTCAGCTGAATAAGAATCTTGACGAAGCCCGTGGAGAGGAAAAGGGTTCTTTCGGATTATTCAGCATCAACAGGCGTGTGCGACTTTTATATGGAACCGAATACGGCATCCGCTTGGAAAGTGAACCAGGGAAAGGGACAATCGTGATATTACGGATTCCGAAACTGGAACATTTAGACGAAACAGCATCGTCTATACTGGAAAGAGACCAAGAAACAGCGGGGAGAAAGCAATATGAAGAAAATCGTTATTATTGATGATGAGTATTTTTTCAGACAGGCGTTAATAAAATATGTCAGGAGCTTTAAGGATGAATTTACTGTGGTAGGTGACGCCGGAAACGGAAAGCTTGGTATCGAGCTGATTGAACAGTATCATCCGGAAATTATTTTGATCGACATCAGTATGCCACAGATGACAGGCTTTGATGTAATTTCATATATACAGAAACAAGCACTTCAGACCCGCTTTATTATCATTTCCGGTTATGACAAGTTTGAGTATGCGCAGAAAGCCATTCAGATGGGAGTACAGGATTTTCTGCTGAAGCCTGTGACAGTCGAGAGTCTGCATAAGAGTCTCAGGCAAACCAGTGAACGAATCGATCAGGAAGTGAAAAAGGATCAAAATCTGGAGGTGCTGGATAAAAAAAAGCGAAACTATCAAAATTATATGAGACATTTTTGCAGCATCACAGTTTGTAAGAAAAAGATAAGGATCAGGAGGGAATGCAGAAGCTTGCTTCTGAGGTGGGCTATCGACTGGATGCCAAGCGCCATGTCGCCATACTTTTTACCGGGTTAATCATTTACCGGGCAACTGGAAAAAAACAGATTATGAGCTTTTTTACTACTTTACGGTAGAAAATGTGTTTTGTGAACTACTTGGAGAAAAAAACTGCTGCATCAGTTACATTAATTTCCAGAAATCGCTCTGCCTTCTTGTAGGAATATGTGAATCACCTTATGATGCAGAGTGGATTCGGTCGCTGCTGAAAAAAAAACGATTGAGGTATGTGACCCGGAGGGCGATCTTGGAACCACTGCTGTAATTGGAGGATTTTATACAGAAGCCGATCAGCTTTATGACTCCTATATTGAAGCGTTTGCGTTGGAACGAAAACGGTGTTTTTATGAATATTCCGGCGTTTTTTACGTAGAGGATGCCACTGAAGAGCAGCAGGAAAACGGCTATCTGCTGCAAAATGATGATTTTTTTATCCAACGGCTGGTTGCTGCTATGCGACAAAATCAGAGGAGCCTAGTAAAAAGAAATGCTGCGGACATTTGCAGACTCTCTTGCATTGCTCCAGCCATCTCGGGAACAGTTTTTGCTGCAGATCAACCAGGTGTCGTCTGCGTTGCTGGATTTCGCTATGGAATACGGAGTGACAGAAACGGTTGAAAAAACAGCAAGCTTTTTTCCAGTGATTATATAGAAATCAGTTCTGTCTCAGAAATTCAGACGGAACTCATTCGCTATGGAGAACAGATTTTACAGCAGGTACATCTTTCAAAGAATAGCAGCAATTCTGCCATTGTGAGAAGAACAAAGGAATACATCAAGGCACATTATCAGGATGATGAATTGTGCCTTGAGCAGATTGCGGATGCACTGGATGTCAATCTTCAGTATATGTGCTTTCTTTTTTTAAGAAACAGACAGATACAACGATTGGAGCATATATTTTACAGACACGAATGGAAATGGCCGGCAGGCTTTTCCAAAGAACGAATTACAATGTGACAGAAGTAGCTCAAAGAGTCGGATTTTCGATGTCAGTTACTTCAGTAAGTGCTTCAAAAATATTTCGGTGTATCACCGAAACAGTATCAGAATGTGAGCAGCAACTATCTAAAGACAACTTAAGATTTTACCAATAATACGAATTTTCTCCATTCGGAGAGATTCGTATTTTATTATAATTAAGACAACAAAGAGTTCCAGAAAAAATTAAACCGGTTTGAAGTATATTCAGGAACAAAAAATTAAATTAAAAGGGAGAAATCGTAATGAAAAAAAGAATACTTATCGCAGCATTAACAGCTGCCATGGCATCTTCTATATTTGGAGTAACAGTAAATGCAGCAGAACGTGAACTGAATATTAACTGGCTGTCATCCAGAAGTGCATCTGAATCAGCAATTTTGGCAATACAGGATATTGCCAAGCAGTACCAGGAAGAGAATCCTGATCTGGACTTTAATTTTGAAATTGAGAATATTTCAGATCGTACTGCATATCTGCAGAAACTGAAAATTCTGGCAGCAAGCGATGAATTGCCTGAGTGGTTTGACTCCGATCCGGATACCTGGTTCGCAGATATTGTTGCAGACGGAAAAGCCTATTCCTTTTGAAGATTTGTACAAAAAGAGCTTGGAATGTATGACCAGATTTTCCCAATCTCGAAGGAATACGCAAGACTTTCAGATGGCAGTCTGAATCTGATGACGCTGCAGTGCAACACCGAATATTTCTTCTACAACAAAGATCTGTTTGAGCAGGCTGGAATTACGGAAACTCCAAAAACATTTGATGAGTTACTTGCAGATTGCAAACTGTTACAGGATCAGGAAATTATTCCGATTGCAATGGGTGGTGACTGGCCAATCCTCCGCTACTTTGCACAGGTTCCATTCCGACTGACAGGAAATGAATATATTGAAAATGCAGTATCCGGAGAAGGATCTTTTGGTGAAGAAGCAGGACTGAAAGGAGCACAGTTTATTCAGGATATTGCACAGTACTTCCAGGAAGGCTGGAGCAGTGCAGATTACGATACAATGATTGATCTCTTTGCTTCCGGACAGGCAGCAATTATGTATAATGGTACATGGGCACTTGATCAGGCAGATATGATTGGTGAGGACGAAAACATTAAAGATAATATTGGATACTTCACTATGCCAACATATTCAGATGCAGATGTGACAACAGCAACCGACTTCTTTGCAAACTCCGGTATTGGAACTGCGATTCGCACCGATGCTGTGGATGACGAGATGAAAGCGTGGATGAAATACCTTCTTGAACATTATGCAGATGCAAGTCTTTCTTACAATCAGCTTCCATCCGTAATGCCAGATGAAGAAACAATGCAGAGTCTTCCAAAGGTATATCAGCAGATCATTGAGGATGTGTCCAATGTGAAGGAGTATGCAAAATGCTGGGATGTAGTTATTGATTCTGCACTTGTAGAGCCGCTGGAAAAAAGAGACCGTCATCCTTGCACTTGGTCAGGAAACTCCTGAAGAGTGGGCTGCAAATATGGATGAATATGTAAAAAATCAGAAATAAGACAGAGAAACAGCATTCGGGGCTTTTTGAAAATCAAAAGCCCTGGATATCAGAAAGGAAGACAAATATGAAGCCAAAAAGAAAAATAGAACCATGGCTTTTTTTATTGCCCGCACTTGTGGTTTATGTGTCGATTGTTCTTTTCCCAATGCTTCAAACTATTGGCTACAGCTTTATGGACTGGAATGGAATCGGAGAAAAAAACATTTGCAGGCTTGAAAAATTACAGCCGAATGCTGTCAGATAAAAATTTGCGAACTGCTTTTTTTGAATAATATGTTTTTCCTGTTGCTCGGCACAGTCTTTCAGATGTTTATGGGACTTTTAATGGCTACCCTTCTTTCCGGAATTAAAAAGGGGTCCAATCTATTCCGGGTATTGTACTTCATTCCCCTGTATTATTTCATCTATGGCGGTCTGCAAGATCTTTGAAAAACTGCTGTCAGTTCAGCCACTCGGTGTAATACCGGCACTGATGAAGCTGATGCATCTCAAACCAATAGCTTTTTTATCTGATTTTAAATATGCACTAACATGGGTGACTCTGATTGATGGATACAAATTCTGTGGATTATATATGGTTATTTTTTATGCCGCACTGATGAATGTTTCCAAAGACACCATAGAGGCTGCGTATATTGATGGATGCAACTGGATACAGGCATATTTCTTTGTCAAACTTCCGGCAATTAAAAATATGTTTTTTGTGGTTCTGGTCATTCTTGTAAACGGCTGTCTGAAGGGATTTGATGTATCTTACATCCTGACCGGAGGTGGTCCTGGTAATGCAACAGAACTTGTGGCAACCTATATGTATAAAACGGCATTCAGTATGTCAAACTTCGGCTATGGAAGTACGCTTGCGGTATTTATTTTGATTGAATCATTAATAGCCGTAGGAATCGTTAAACTGATTCAGAAAAAATTCAGTGATTGATGGGGGATTAGATGGAAACGTTACAGGCAGGTAAGAAAACAAAAAATAATATTTCTAATCTTCATTATCTTTTTTGTAGTGCTGCAAAGTTACCCGGTATTTTGGGTTCTTATAGCGAGCTTAAAAACACCAGAGGAAATTGCCGGTTCTGCGCCATATGCGCTTCCTGGTAGCTTTTATCTTGGAAATTATATCAAAGCGTTTACGCAGTCCAGTCTCGTGCGCTATTTTCTTAACAGTGTGGTTGTAGCTATATGTACACTGTTTGGTATCGTAGTACTAAGTGCACCGGCGGCCTATGCGATCAGCAAAATTCGCTTCAAACAGAGCGAAAAGGTATTAACCTTTTTTTTACTTGGCATGATGATTCCCACATTTTCATGTCTGATCCCAATGTTCCAGACTTATAATACGTTGGGATTGCGTAATACCTATGCTGCCGTTATTCTGCCACAGATAGGCTTCAGTCTGCCAATGTGTATTTTCCTGTATGTTGGATTCATGAAATACATACCGAATGAACTGCTGGAGGCGGGAGCAATTGACGGAGCAGGTAATTTTAGGATTTTCAGGCAGATAGTATTTCCAATGGCAAAAAATTCCACTGTCACAGTGGTTATCTATAACTTTGTGTCAATCTGGAATGAGTTTACTTATGCAAATACGTTTATGACAAAAGACGAGATGAAAACTCTTCCAATCGGACTAAACGCTTTTTGTTGGTGAAATGGGACGCAGAGACTGGGGTGCTACCTTTTCAGCAATCGTAATTGCAATTCTTCCGACAATTATAGTATATTTCTTTTTAAATAAACAGGTAATGGAGGGCATGGCAGCAGGTGCTGTCAAGAGCTGAATACAGGAGGATATATGAAACTGGATTTATCAAAGAACTGGAATATTTTACAGGATGTACATGATACGTGTGAGCAGCTTGGCCTGCCAGAACGTGAGGATTTTATGACACTGCAGGGGCCACAAATTTCAGAATGGGAGCCACTGCCAGAATTAAAGCACCTACAGCTCCTTTTTTCGAGCATCCGTACTGGGGAAGAGAACTGCGATATTTTAATGATGCCCCATGGGGGTATAAAAAGAGTTTGAACTGGCACTTGGAGCAGAAGAAGATATAGAACTTTGTTTTACAAATATGGATTATTACTGCAAAGTTTGGCTGAATGGTGTATACCTTGGTAGTCATGAAGGATATTCAGCTCCATTTTCTTTTTTCACTAGACGAGGCAGTACAGAGAAACGGAAAGAACCGACTGATCGTAAAAAGTCTGGTCACCATGGGATGACGAGGTTGCAGCAAAACCGACAGGAACGGCGTACCTTTTTAATCTACCGAAATATGGTAAAAGGTACTTATGAGCATTCTGACACGTTTATTCAAAGAGATGTAAATCCGGTCGGCATTTATGGAAGCGTCAGCCTGAGAATACAGAAAGGAACCGGTTTTGCAGAAAATCCGGAATTTTCCTATCAGCTGGATGATACGCTGGAGAATGCCAGTCTGCATTTGAAAGTTAAGATAAAGAATCTGGAAACTGCGTCTTTGAAGTGGAGTATTACAGACTGCTTTACCGGAGCAGTAGTCTTTTTAAAGAATGAGGATCTGGTCGGCACACAGTCATGCAATGACCCTGAACCGACCGTTGCCAGCCTGGATGGAATACTCTCATGTCCGTCTCTGGAATACATGGGATAAAGGGAACGCCTTTGTCTACCGGGTAAAAGTTGCTCTCTGTGCAAAAGATGGCTCAGTAATGGAATCTTACGAAGAGACAACTGGTTTCCGGAAAATTGAGATGCATCGCACACCGGAAATGACAAAATTTATTTTAAATGGAAAAAGATTTCTACATGAGAGGAACAGCCTATTTTCCAGATGCATATGTTTCTGCAATGAACGAAGAACGTTATCGCAGAGACTTGCTGCAAATAAAAAACAGCGGCTTTAATATGCTTCGTGTACACGTACACGTAGACCTTCCAGTTTTCTATGAGCTATGTGATGAACTTGGCCTTGGAATTATGCATGATTCTGAATATAACTGGATGCATCCGGTGGACGAAGCATTTGCAGACCGTTTTATCCATATTTACCTGGAAACTGTCGATATGCTAAAAAACATCCTTCTCTGTTTTGCTGGATCTGCATGAATGAACCAGGTAATCTTTACATTAAATCCAACTCCGGATATGGATCGGGCTGACTGTGATGCAATGAAGGTAAGCCCAGGTCCAAAGCTGTTTGCAGCAGTATGCGAGCATGATCCAAGTCGTCCGGTCATTAAAGGTTCCTTCTGCGTAAATGATCCAGACAGCGGAGACAGTCATAACTATACCGGTTCACTGGACGGTGCAGAGGGGCATTACAGTGATATCTATGGAACAACAGAAAAATGAATACAGAGTTCGGCTTTGATGCACCGCCATGTATCGATAACCTGAAAAAAAAATGCCACCCGTTTACAGCCGTTTACAGCCAATACTGGAAAATTTGGATTCAATCGGACAGTATCAATATTATTTACTGAAATATTTTATTGAACATTACCGTATGCAGAAGTATAAACCAAACGCAGGCTATGTACAGTTCTTATTTAATGATATGTGTCCGCAAACATTTTACGGAATTTATGATTACTGGGGCTTCCGAAAAGGGTCTGCAGGCTGTGCTGGAAAGCAATATGCCAATTGGAATATTTTTAAAATTTAAAGACAAGCTGGATGCAATTTATGCAGTAAACGATTACAGTTATCCGCTTGGAACCTGCCAGGTAGGCTACAGCATTACTGACGAAACAGGCAAAGTAGTAGCTGAGGATGTGAAAAGCATTGTCATAGCAGAGGATTCTCTCACAAAGCTCTGGGATTTTGACGGGACGATTCACAGTGGAAACGTCTATAATGTTGCACTGTGGATAGAGCAGGATGGAAAGCTTCTGGCCAGAAACGAATACCATGATGTATTTTATATGCCAGAGCATACACCTGGCCATCCGGTTCATATGAGCCATGAAACTGGATGCAGAATTTACTGGGCGTAATGATGGAACGTAACGTGGTATAGGGAGGAAAAGGGGATGTGAAAAAACTCGATTGAGTTTTTTCGCATCTCCCTTTTGTACCTGTTGTGTATAAATGATTGAAATCATGCGCAAAGAAAGCGCACTTCCCCTACCCCATAGAAATTCTTTTTTTGAATCTATGCGGCAGTTCTGTTTCTCATCTTTTTTTCTGATATTTATATAGATTGTGGCCTATCGCCACGAGTAAAACTTCCAGTTTGACTGAATGAATACCTCTTCGGACAATTCTCTTGTACCAACGGTCGTTTTCATAATTCCGAAAGTGCCTTCTGCTTGTATCGAACGGTTCATTCGTAATAATGCACCGTGGATACTTTCTAGGTTTTCGATTACTTCCTGATGCATGGAAGTTAATTCCTGATTGATCCGAACGGTTCGATTCTTATCTGTCTTCTTACATTTCTCTGCATATGGACATCCACTACAGTCTTCGCATTCATACAATTCTTCCTTACGTCCGTATTGATTTCCCCTCACATTTTTTCTGTATAAAAAATGGAATGCTTTATCGTTAGGACATCTCATGACACCTTGCTCATCAATTCTGAAGTTAACTGCACGAAATGGATCTTCATGATATTTCTCATCTTTAGTTTCCTTTTTAAACATTGGAAATTTCATGTACTTTTCAATTCCGTTCTGTTCACAGAAAATATAATTGTTGTATGAGCCATATCCAGCATCTGCCACAGGATATTTGGGATAGAATCCATAAGTTTGTTTGAAGTGCTCCATCAAAGGAACGAAACAATCCATTTGAAACAAGGGAAGCTGCGGAATGGTACAAAGATAATAAAGAGACTGCGGATTTGCAAAGAGATTTGGATGAACAAGGAATAGGTGATCTAATAGAAGATGACACAGAAGAGGCAAATTTTCAGGCTGAGTATAATGGGGGGAGTATTACGAAATAGAATGTATTGATATTTCTGGATTGGAAGAAGATGCAGAAGTGCATCTTAAAAATGGAGATGAAATTGAAGTTAAAGAGATAATAGATATATTGGAAAAGAGGAAAAATAGTAAGGCAGACAAAGAGTTCGAGGAGGAACTAGACAATTGCTTGTTAAGGAATGTGAAAGGCTATACGATTAGTTAAGTTAATTACAGATCAAGAGAAGTTATGTTCAATTACTACTGGGGATGTCGAAATGAGGTATTAATCGACATCCCCTTTTGGGGTGCTAGAACAAATGAAGAATTCTAAAATTTATGAATGGAATTGACTAAGAAGTTGAAAGTATAGACATTAAATGATATAATTTTCATATATAACAACAGGAGGTGCGTATTATGTTTGCTATGCAGGAAACTATCAGACCATCGGCGGATTTAAGAAATCATTATAATGAAATCTCAAAGCAGTGCCGTGAGGGAAAAGAAGCTGTTATCATAACTGTAAATGGAAGAGGTGATACAGTGTCTCTGTCCTATGAAGAGTATAAGAATATGAAATCAAGAATCGAATTGCTTGAAGTCCTTGCTGAAGCTGAAGACGATGTAAAGAATGGTCGTGTTGCGCCGATCAGTGAAACCTTTGATGATTTACGTGCTATGCTGCAGGAGGGCTGAGTTTGAAATACAATGTTGTTCGTACTGATACCGCAGATGCTGGTCTGCGAAAGATTGTATTATATATTGCGCAGAATTTTGGCAATGATGTAGCCTTGAAAAAGTTAGACGAAATAGAAGATCGTATACGACAGCTGGGAGAAAATCCAGATCTTGGAATTGATCCAAGATACCTGGTATTAAAGCGTCAGGGCTATAAGGTATTGATTCTTGAAAAAGACCTTGTATTTTATAAAGTTAATGAAGCCCGAAAGGAAGTTATTATATATGCTGTCGTAGACCAGAGACAGGATTATTTGAACATTATCCGAGGGCTGTGAGGCAAACGCCGAAATATAACTGACCAAGTAAGTCAATTAAGGTTCGCCTTCGGACAGAAGAATAAGCGGTGGGAGTACTAAAATGGATTTGTGCACTTGAAGCGTGGAAACTGTCTTGATTATGAGGCGAAAATATCACAAAAGTAAACATAATTTTTTGTGCAAAAGGTAGAAAAAGTAGAATTTTGTCGATTTTTAGCCGATTTTCTTCATTTTTCCTGTTTTCAGTACCTTTTGGCAGCAACGTCATTTTAAATTGACCTATAATCGCTCCCAAATTGACCTATCACATCTGAAAACCACCGAAAATGTAGTAAAAATCAGTAAGGAAAATAAGAAGAAAATTACCTATCGGAGTCATGAAAAAAGAATCTCAGAAAAATTTTTAAAAAGTCCCGCAAAGCCAGTAAATACGCGGCTTCCGGAAATTTCATAATACGAAAAAAAGCACCTCATCTGAGGTGCTCCACTTAGCAGGGCTACAAGGATTCGAACCTTGAAATGACGGAGTCAGAGTCCGTTGCCTTACCATTTGGCGATAGCCCTATGCGCTTTAGCAAGTTGTTTTCTCGCTTGCGACATGTTGTATTATATATCAACACCCATATAAAAGTCAACCCCTTTTTTTCAAATTTTTTAAAAAATTTATTCAATTCGTGCAAAGCCTTGATTTTACTGGAAAAAAATTAAGATTTCCAGTGCCTTTTCCCTGTGCATTTCTGGATGAATGTGTTATAATCAAGCAAAATATACGGAATCGCATAGGTCGCTGGCGGGAAGCTTTTGGAGTTTTTTTCAGACACACTCTAAGGTAGTAGTGCCAGAAACTTTTTTACTTTATAGGAAATTACTTCGCTTTGTTCCTGTGAATTTATGGTTACCGTATAAAAATTTTTTATAATTAAACAGCCTGTCTGGAGCCTGTTTAAAATTATTCAGGTAATTGAGTCTCAGACTGGCCTCATTAATAAGGAGAATAAACATGAGAGCAAATAACCTGACTCTGCTCACGGATCTCTATGAACTTACCATGATGCAGGGGTATTTTAAGAACCCAACTGACCAGACTGTCGTATTCGACATGTTTTACCGTGATAACCCATGCGGAGGCGGTTTTGCTATCTGTGCAGGACTGGAGCAGGTAATTGAATATATTGAGAATCTGAGATTTACAGACGCAGATATTGAGTATCTGCGCAGCCTTTCCATATTTGAAGAGGATTTCCTGGAATATCTCAGTTCTTCCATTTCACCGGAGATATTTATGCCATCCCGGAGGGGACTGTTATTTTCCCAAGAGAGCCAATGGTGAAAGTGGTAGCACCGATTATGGAAGCTCAGCTTGTGGAAACTGCGATTTTGAACATTATGAACCATCAGAGCCTGATCGCTACTAAGGCGGCCCGTGTCTGCTATGCAGCGAAGGGAGATGGAATCATGGAGTTCGGTCTTCGTCGTGCCCAGGGACCGGATGCCGGTATTTTTGGAGCTCGTGCAGCTGTGATCGGTGGTTGTGTCGGAACCTCCTGTGTGCTGACCGGTCAGATGTTTGACGTGCCGGTACTTGGAACCCATGCACATTCCTGGATCATGAGCTTCCCGGATGAGTATACTGCGTTTAAGACATATGCAAGAATGTATCCTGAGGCATGCATCCTTCTGGTAGATACTTATGATGTGCTGAAATCTGGTGTTCCCAATGCAATCCGCGTATTTGAGGAAATGCGTGAGGAGGGAATCCAGCTGAAAAAAAAATATGGTATCCGTATTGACAGCGGTGACCTTGCTTATCTTTCCAAGGAAGCATATAAGATGCTGGCTGCAGCCGGATTTGATGACGCTACCATTTCCGCTTCCAGTGACCTTGATGAGTATCTCATCGAGAGCCTGAAAGCACAGGATGCTAAGATTAATTCCTGGGGCGTTGGAACACGTCTGATCACTTCCAATGATAATCCGGCATTTGGTGGTGTATACAAGCTGGCGGCAGTGAAAAAATCCTGAGACAGGTGAATTTGTTCCGAAGATCAAGCTTTCTGAGAACACAGCTAAGGTAACAAACCCCTGAAATAAGACAGTATATCGTATTTACAGCAAGTCCACAGGCAAGATTAAAGCTGATTTGATCTGTCTTGCTGACGAGAAGCTGAACCCAGATGAAACTATGGTAGTATTTGACCCGGTTGACACCTGGAAGAAGACCAAGATCCTGGGTGGTACCTATGAGGTTCGTGAACTTCTGGTTCCAGTTATTAAAGAAGGAAAACGTGTCTACACATCTCCATCCGTCATGGAGCTTCGCGCAATCTGCCAGCAGGAGCAGAGCACTCTCTGGGATGAGTCCAGACGATTCTCCAACCCACAGAAGGTTTATGTGGATCTTTCTCCGAAGCTTTTTGAGGTGAAGAGAGAGCTGATTGAGGAGATGAGCCGTAAGGATCTGGAGTTTGAGGAAGAATAAATTAGTAAGAACAACAAAATATAAATAGCGGCATACCTCTATCGTTTTGTTAGAGGGTAGTGTTGTTTCTTGATATGGGAAGGTTTTTATGGAAAAGAGTTTAAGAGTAGCAATCGTGGATGATCTCACCGAGGACTCCCAGCGGCTGGCGGATTATCTGGAGCAGTTCCAGAGGGGAGCACAATATGGAGATCAAAATGGACGTGTACAACGCCAGCTTTGAATTTCTTGAAAAATATCACGGCAACTACGATGTTATTTTTCTGGATATCGAGATGCCGGGAAGCGACGGCCTGAGGTTGCCAGAGAAATCCGGAACCAAGGATGAAGCTGTTGGAATCATCTTTGTCACCGGAATGGCGAAATATGCAGTGGAGGGCTATGCCGTCCACGCTATTGATTTCATTGTAAAGCCTGTGGGCTATTACAATTTTGCGGTAAAACTGGAAAAAGCCATCCAGTTTTTCCGGAAACGTCAGACCAAGGAAATTTGATCAACGGAAAGATGGAATCCACCGCATTGCAGCAGCCTATGTGTATTATATAGAAAAGTCCAGGGATGACCTGCTGTTTCACACGGTGCAGGGGGATTTCCAGATGCGGGCAGTATTTTCCGCCAGTGCGGCGGCGGTACTGGTACAGCTGCTTTTGTCCTGGGGATGGTGCAGATTGCTGACGCCTTATGGCAATGAAACGTTTATGCTGCCCTATGTGTTTGTTTATATAGGATATGCGCTGGCTGTGGGGCTGGCAATCTGGCTGGCTTTTGACGCGGCGTGGCTGGAAATTGTGTTTGTTGTAGCGGCAGGTTATGCTACCGAGCATATGTGTTTCGCGTTGTCCAGAATGGGACTTTATCTGCTGAATCTTCCATATGAAACTTCGCCGGAGCATCTGGGACATGCGCTGGTCACCAGATTCGGTATTTTCCCGCTGGCAGCTCTGGCAATTTATTTCCTGGCGGTAAAAAGGAAACAAAAAGAAAACGGAATTTGGCAATGGGGATCTGCGGATCGCAGCACTGGCAGCCATACTTATGTTAACTGCCATCACCATAAGCGTGTACTGGTCTTATGACCATAGCCTGGATGGAACGAAAATTGGAGGAATGATCTGCCCGGCTTACAGTTTCATTTGCAGTGCCTTTGTTCTGGTTCTGTTTTACCGGGTACTTTGGGAAAAACAGCATGAAGCGTGAGCATGAAAAAATGGAGGAAATGCTGCGGATTGCGGATATTCAGCAGAAGAGCTCCAAGGAGGCCATTGACATTATCAACATCAAATGCCACGACCTGAAGCACCAGCTCCGCGCCCTGGAGCGGGGTGGAGGATGAGGAAACCAGGTCTGGTTATCTGAAAGAGATTACAGGAGCCATCTCCATTTACGATGCCACTTACAATACAGGCTGCCGCCCGCTGGACTATGTGTTGAGGGAAAAATCCCTTCTGTTCAATGAATACCAGGTGGAATTCAGCTGTATGGCAGAGGGAGAGTGCATTGATTTCATGACTGCAGCAGATGTGTATGCGCTGTTTGGAAATGCGCTGGACAATGCATTGGAGTGCGTGCAGGAGGAAAAAAAAAGAGGAAGAGCGGTTTATCAGCCTTCATCTTACAAGACGGGGCGAGATGGTGAGCGTGCATGTGGAGAACCGCTGCAGCCGGGAAGTCCAGTTTCAGGACGGGCTCCCGGTTACCCATAAAGATAAAACCCGCCATGGTTTTGGCGTGAGAAGCATTGTGTATATTGCGGAAAAAATATGATGGACAGGTGTTTATGAAGGCGGAGGACGGGAAGTATCTGCTGGATATTATGTTTTTCGAGAAGTTCTCAGATTAGTAATTAGAGGGTGCCCTTAATCATTCCTGCAATTTGCATATTCTAATAAGGAGACAGTCAGCATTTGAAGAACTCATAAGTGCTGGCTGTTTTTTTTTGCAAAAATAAGCCAAAATCTGTATTGGTACGAGCGTTTGGCAATTGACGAGTCTGTTTGTGAATTTTGCAATGTGGGAGGACCTTCTGGATCAGCTTTCCGTGGATGATATGATCAACATGGTAAACCTTGGCGGTTTCAAACGGTTGGCGTTGATTCTATTGGAAAAGTTGGCACACAGGATTCCGACGGTACTTCCGGACTGAATGACTGGTACATTGGTGTTTATGGTACTGCTTATCCCACCGAGCTTCTGATCGCACAGACCTGGAATAAGGAGCTGGCGGAAAAAAGTTGGTGAGGCTGAGGGTGCTGAGTATGCGGACTGCCGTATTTTCGGAACCTATTCCCCGGCTATGAATATTCACAGAAGTGCATTTACCGGACGTAACTTTGAGTACTATTCTGAGGACGGTGTTCTTGGCGGTATGATCGCACTGAATACCATCAACGGACTTTCCACAAAGGGTGTTTATCCGTATATCAAGCATTTCGTAATGAACGATCAGGGAAACAAACCGTTGTACTATGCTCCTCACCTACTCTGATGAGCAGGCGATCCGTGAGATTTACCTGAAACCTTTCGAAATCTGTGTAAAGAATTTTGAAGGACAGTCACTGGCAGTTATGAGCTCCTTCAACTTCGTTGGAGACAGATGGACCGGCGCAAACCCGAACCTTCTGAACAATGTTCTCCGTGACGAGTGGGGCTTCCGTGGAATGGTTCTTACTGACTGGAACGGTTCCTATGGCTATCAGAATACAGATGATGCGGTAAGAAACGGCAATGACGCAATGCTTGGCTTTGCAAGCAAAGAGTCCAACAAGATCACTAATACTTCCTCCGCAACTCTGGTAAAAGCGATGCGCCAGG
>VOFI01000127.1_pt1 | contig 42000 bp, 48 predicted proteins | sample 5384131 | NCBI WGS metagenome assembly VOFI01 (sample SAMN12384728, study PRJNA508395) | human gut metagenome | isolation source: healthy gut H | host: Homo sapiens | reverse complement strand
ATTCCACCGGGTCGCACTTAATACAACAAAAAATCGAACACTTCGACATTCACAAAACAAAACCATTTATCGCCCACATAGAAACACAAAACATCACGGCTATATCGGTCGGCAACATTCACGAAAGGCATCTTCTCTTCCACACCCTTCAACGAAAGACAATATTCCCTAAACTCTTCTACATTCATTTCACATCACGACTCCTCATCAGCTTTTCAACAGCATAATAAGTTTTATAGATAGATCGAAAAGAACAATCTTGGCATTAGCATTCTGCCCGACATCATTTTCGGCATCGCTCAAATGTTTCATGATAGCCTGTACATTACGTTCATGAATAAACGGAGCGAAACGCGAAGAAAATTGAGCCTCTTCCAGATTCATATAGGTCAATGCAGGAACATGCAAATTATAGATGTAATTCTCACGTATCATTCGTTGGGTATAGGAAAGAAATCGACGCAAACGCTCGCGCCCCAAATCGGCCACTTCTTCGCTCCATATCTTCAAGTCCTTTATTTTCCGAGCATAGGCCAAACGCATGACCTGTACAAAATAATCGAAAAACAACTTATTCTCCTCATTCAATTGAAGAGCCTCACAAGCCTTCAAATAATACCCTCTGCGACATGGGCCACCGAAATAGCATCCTGCTCCGTTATCCCATACCGGCGTTGCAACGCCTCGGCTATAACCGACGTGGACAAAGAGCGAATCTCGATAAGCTGTGAACGCGAACGTATAGTCCCCAGCACTCTATCGGGATTATTGCTGACTAACAAAAACACACTACCGGGATAAGGCTCTTCCAGCAATTTCAGCAATTTATTGGAGCAAGTATCGTTCATGCGTTCCGGCAGCCATATAATCATTATTTTATACGGAGATTCATAACTTTAAAGACATCTTCCGCAAAATACTTTCACTCTCTTCTCCATAAATTACGGCCTGCTTGTTATCTGCATTAATATACCTCAACCATGAATCGATCCCGAAATAGGTATTCTCCTTCAAAAACTCAGTCCATTCGGGCAAATAATCGTCGCATATCCGTTTCTTCTTATCCACTTTGACCATCGGGAATACAAAATGCAAATCCGGGTGAGTCAAAGCCGTATGTTGCCGGCAAGACGGACATACACCGCAAAGCATCCCCATTCTGACGATTCGTGCAATGTATATACCGGGCATAAGCCATAGCCATAGCAAATTTACCGACACCCTCCGGTCCACAAAGCAACTGGGCATGAGCCACATGATCATTGTCAACCGAACGTAAAAGTCTTCGCTTTACCTCCTCCTGTCCGATAACGTCTTTAAAAACATCGCGCGATCCTCCGTTAATAAACCGACTTCGCCACTTGATAAACACTATCGACCGCCATAAGCGAATAATAGTGAATACTGGGTACTCCCTTCGCTTTCAATTCGAGCGATTGAGCTGTACACCAATCTATCCCTACCTGCTTAACCTGCGAATCGTCTTTACACTTAACAATCTCCCGAACCAGCATATCGGGTATATCTACGTGAAATACACGAGGTAACAATGTCAATTGCGAAGCCTTCGAGATAGGTTTCAATCCCGGGACAATGGGTACGGTAATCCCTGCTGCCCGACAACGGTCTACAAACGAGAAAAACTTTTCGTTATCGAAAAACATCTGGGTAACTATATAGTCGGCTCCCGCATCCACCTTTGCCTTCAACCACTTCATATCCTCGTCGGGATTAGGAGATTCGTCATGTTTCTCGGGATAACCCGCCACTCCGTATGAAAATTGCCTTGTACTGACCAAATCCATTCGAGTGCCATCTATGAAATAACCCTCATTAAAACGATTCACCTGCTGCTCCAATTCAATAGCATGTTCATATCCACCGGAAGCAGCGATAAATCGATTCTCATGCTTAGCCTTATCACCTCTCAAAATAAGCAAATCGCATATCCCCAAAAAATTCAAATCTATTAAAGCATATTCTGTTTCGAGAGCTGTAAAGCCACTGCATATGAGATGAGGAACAGTGGGTATCTGATATTTATTTTTTATAGCTGCCGCTACCGCTACTGTACCGGACGACTACGTTCCGAGACCCGGCGAAACAACCCATCGGGGGTATCCTTATAAACCAATTCACTGCGATGTGTGGTTATATTAATATATAACGGCGCAAATTCCCGTAGCGTGTCTATCGCTTTAAAAGATTTCTCGATACTGCTACCCCTTTAATGGAGGCAATATTTCAAATGAAAATCCTGTACTCCCGCTATTCTTTATCAAATCGGCAACCTTCATTTATTTTTCATTTAATCGGGTACTAATCTAATACCTATTTTAATTTTACCATTCGTACAACAATAGACAAAGATAGTGAAAGGTGAGCGCAGAGGCAAACGGGGATCTCATTTCCGAATTAGCTATGTCGAACCACTATCCTATCTTCGTTATGACAAAGATAATGTAAACCAAGTGCAGAAACAAATTTATTTGGATATACCGAATACAGTCCATCTTTAACAAACTCGTCCGATACCACAAACGAAAAATGTGAAAAGGATAAAAACAAACAAATCCTTTTCCCCTTTTTGAATTATTTCTATCTCATTCTAATATAAGGAAATATCCGGGAACAGCGAATATTTGTTTACAGTCTCGCCAAAATGTTAAAAACCGTATACATTTACGACCAAATCGATTTACATTAGTTAAAACAAATTAAATCCAAGAAAATTATTGTCTAAATATTATGTTTGAGAACATATTTACCCCTATATTTGCAATGTGTTTTCATGGTATTAGATTTAAGGTTAACAAAGATTGGTTGTCGTGAGACAATCAATCTTTTTTGTACCTGTCCCCCAAAAATTATAAGCCCTTATTTCGATTCAATAGAAAATTAACAGGGATTGTTCGTGTATATTCTCTTCCCTATATATCTAACTCAGTTCTCCGTCATGTTACGAGACACGGCAGGGGGAAGAAAGGGATATATCCGGTATAAACAGATTGATACGATAGCGTTTTCAACCCCTCCGTCCAGAGGAAACCGCCCTATTGCTAACACCACACAGAGGAGGAGTTTAATAGTAGACTTTCCTTTAACCGCCTCCTCTATATCCTGTGGCATTTTAGCGGACACCTCCCCATGTTTTGCACAGCAAAACATAGGGGAGGTGTCCGCAGGGCGAGGGGGTTAATACAAACAGAAACTTCACTCCTAAATACATCGCCTTTATTTGGTGATGAGGATGAAGAAAATAGAGGGAAAGTATACTCATAGCGAATGGGGTAACCTTTACCGCAAAAAAAACTTATGAAATCTTTCCAAACCCTCTCATTCATTAACATTCAAGTCTATCCACATGAATTGTCTACTGAACCCTTATTTCACAATAAAAAAAACCGGAAGCAAAATATCCATTCTGCTCCCGGCAATCAACACCTATTTACTTAACTATTTCTATCGGACATAAGTAGAAACACTCTTCTCCTGAGTTCCAGAAATTGCATCCTCTCCTGAATCCTCCTTCTCGAAATCACAAGTACGAACTTCCGTTCCATAAGGACTACGCACTTTTATTTTCAACCCTTTCAAATCGGGATTTTCCAGTTTCAAATCCTCCAATCTAAACGAAGCCACCCCCCATAAAATATGGTCTATCTCAGGATCATTCAAACGATTATGACGCAACTCCAACTGTAAATAACCGTCTCCATCGGGATTAGGAGATAAAGAATAATTCCTAACCAAATTAATCATGTGTTTCTCGCGACCAAGACCTCGCATTTCAAACTGAACCGTCAGATACTTATCGCTCGTCCACATATCCAACACATTCACAGGATCATTACCGATACTATCGGTCGTTTCAGGAGTGATGGGAATAACATTCTTAACCAACACAGAATCTATATCATTGATAAGAATATAATAATCATATCCTTCCCGCTGACCTTCGAGAAAAGAGAAGTTCACGATTACCCGTTTTCCGTCTTTCAACAAATAATTAGGCAAACGGCTGCCATTCGACGGAAAAAGTGTTTGCTTACTATCCAACTGGATATATGGCTCACTCCCCGTCTTTTACGACCATATCGCCCACCGCATAGGAAAACGGAACGTATCCGCCATCGTCATCATCGTCACAAGATGACAGCCCGCACAATGTCACAACACCTAATAATCCTACCAATAAAAACTTTTTCATTTTCATATTCGTCTGTTTTTTAGTTTATTCGCTTTTATGGGGTAAACGTAAACCACTCAAAAATACTGCACAGAATTTTGTTAAAGAGTTAAAAACAATTTTTCTATCACCTGTCATGCAGTATTTTTACATCATTGCATTTAATAAATAACAGGAATCATCAAAAATGAACGAAGCAGAGCTGGTAGAGTGTTGCAAGCGGAAAAGATATGACGGCACAGAACGAGTTGTATCAACGCTATGCCGGTGAAATGTTCGCACTTTGTATCCGTTACTCCGGGAACAGAGATTTCGCCAAAGATCTTTTACATGACGGGTTCCTTAAAGCCTTTACCTCTTTGGATAAATTTTTCTACCGAGGCGAAGGCTCATTAAAAGCATGGTTGAGCCGTATTATGGTAAATACAGCATTAGAAGCAATTCGCAAGCAAACACAACATATCGAGCTCGACATCGAAACCGCTCCCGAAATAGCCGACCCGAATATGAAGACGACGACAAAATCGTAAAAACATTCCTCAGGAAACGCTTTCTTCGATTCATTTCGGAATTACCGGACGGATACCGCACGGTATTCAATCTGTTCACATTCGAGAACAAATCACATAAAGAAATCGCAAACCTGCTTCATATAAATGAAAAAAGCTCCTCATCACAATTACATCGGGCACGAACGATATTGATGAATCGAGTTAAACAATATTGGGCACAATATGAAAACGGATAAAACTAAAATTGGACAGACAGCTGGAAAGAGCAGCTCGATGAATATTCGGTTACTCCTCCGCCAGAAGTTTGGGAAGAACTTTCCAAAGAGCTCGCTCCACGCCGTATCTCCTTTGGAAAAGAACCATTTGGTGGGCAGCTGCTTGTATTACACTTTTGCTATGTACTTTTATCGGGTTACAATTCCTCCGTCCGACTACCGACTTAAACAATCTCCCGCTTCAAACAAAAATATCCGGCTCGGAGCAAATGGAAGTACCTCGAATGCAAAATACTGTACCCCTCGATAAAACAGGAACCACTCGACATAGCCCAATCTTATAAATCGATACGAGCACCGCAAACACCCGACCATACCGATGTGGAAAACCATATGCCATCTCAAATAAACGAATCGCGACACATCGAACAACCGGAATCTTCCGAACCGGAAAAATCAACCCGGGGAAAAAACGAAATAACGCACAGACTAGCTTTGTTTCCATCGAGAAATGAGAATACCAGCACGACAACCATACATACGCATACACAACCCAAAACCAAACCCAAAAGCACTTGGTCTTTGGGCGTATCTCTGGGGAATAACCTAATTGCGTCAGCCGACAATCGAAAATGGATTCAGCAATTTAGCCCCTTATGCCTCTGCCGAAATGGCAAGTCTCCCTTCCGAAAAAATCTTTCGAACTCCGAAGGGCCGGTAACAACACCCTACCAACATATCATGCTGCAAAATATCAATAGCCACCCCAAAACAGACATTAAACACCACTTTCCCGTATCGGTTGGAATTACAGTCCAGAAAGAACTGAACAATCGACTGGCATTAGAAACGGGACTTGTATATACCTATCTTTCGTCCGACTTGACTGCCGGAGGAGCTGCATACTATACACAAAACCAGCAACTACACTATTTGGGAATACCGTTAAAACTAAACTGGAATTTCTTAAAAAAGCGCTATTTCAATCTCTACCTATCGGGAGGCGGAATGTTGGAAAAATGTGTTCACGGAGAACTCTCCGCACAATACGAAATGAACAATCGTCCGCCGTTTTCCAACGACGAGACTCTGCACATAAACCATTGCAGTGGTCCGTATCGGCATCGGCCGGAATCTCTTTCAAACTGGCGTCGCATATAAGCCTCTATGCCGAGCCTGGTATTGTCTATTACTTCGACGATGGATCGGACATTTCGACCATTCGTAAAGAAAAACCCTTTAACATCAATCTGCAAGCCGGACTTCGATTCAATTTCTGAATTCTATAAACTCCACCAGCTATCCCCACAATCACCACAAGAATAAATTTTTCCTTTTTATCATTAAATATTTTTCTTTTTCCTTGTTACAAAACGGCACTTGGTTCGTTATTTTTACAGAATCAAAAAAGAAAATACATTATTTAAATAATGAATCAAGAACCGTTGTTATCGGCATTCACACGTCTGCGCGACAACCTGTTATCGATGTCTCGTCATATTCTTCAAAATGAAGACGATGCCTCCGACGCTATACAGGAAGCTTTTGCAGGCTATGGCCTATACGAAATAAAATTAAAAGCGAAAAAGAAGCAGCGGCTCTGACAGTCACTACAACTCGTAACATTTGTATAGACCAAATTAGAAAGAAAGCTCGATTCCCGAGTTGGACATCGAAACCAATAACGAATGTGATGAAGATAACAGTGAAAAGAAAATCTATTGGAAAGATTCCAAACGGTAAAACTACTCATCGAAAAAAAGACTAACCGAGAATCAAAGAAAAATTCTCGAATTACGAGACTATCAAGGTCTCGAAATAGAAGACATTGCCAACCGATTGAATATGCAACCGGCAACAATCCGAATGAATTTATCAAGAGCGAGAAAAACTATTAGAGAACAATATAAAAAACTAAACGCCTATGACCGATAAAAACATAAAACACGGCAAACGAAATTCCGACTATTGGGATAGGCTCATCGAACGCTATTACAGTGGAAACACTACTATCGATGAAGAGAAAGAACTATCTCGATTTGTATTCTCAGAGTCTCAAAATAAACGTTACGACGAAATACGAGCCGTACTTTCATACTCGCTAATAGGCAGCAGCATAAAGGGGAAAATACGAAGCCGGCAACGGGTGTCGCTAAAAACAATTGCTCGTATCGCTGCTTGTATAGCCATTATTCTGAGTATAAATATCCTCTATTTTCAGTCTCCAAGAGACATTTGTGTCACCTATATATACGGAAAAAATACACCGATACAGAAACCGTTATCGAACAAATGAAACACACCGTATCCCAGTTCGACCCAACCGACATTACCGTGGAGAAAGAACTGAGTTCCATATTCAGGCCTCTCGAAAATTTACAATAAACTCATCTGCTATGAAAATGTTTTATAAAATATTCATCTCCTGTATTTTCCTTTGGATTGGCAATATTTGTCACGCCCAAAAGGGCTAGCTATCGCTCCTCTATTTTCAGGGAAATACGACAAAGACGAACAAGCCATAGTCGTTCTCTTGAAAGGGAAAACGTTACACCCTTACGGTCTATCGCTATTCCATAGTATTTCCATCACGGACCGTCCTGACGATGTAACGTTATTCGAAGCTGCGGTTTCTACCGACAGCCGGAAAGCCGAAAAACAGCGAAACCGTAAAATCGGGGAATAATACCATTGCCGGATATTACCAGTTACCACCTGCCGTCCCCGATGGAGAAAACCGATTTATTCTGTTCCGTAAAACGTCACCGCACGATGCGACACTTATCTACTTAGAGGGACAAACTCAGCTCGACAAACTCATAAATCTATTTATCAACAAGAAACAATAAAAAACATGAATATGAAAAATCCTATCTTACTCCTACTCGCCATCTTTTCAATCATGCCGTCATTCTCGACAGAACGTGACACAACTGTAATATTCAACCAAAAGGAAATCCTCATCAAAGATTCCTCAGAAATCGTTTCGGTAACCGTCTACGAAAACGGGAACAAATACAACAAATATTATGAATCACGCCATATTGACGGGAAAAAACAAACCTCTTGGGAACTTTCCGAATCCGTATCGTTTCCCTTTTCAGATCTAATTTCCGGGAAAAAAGAAAGATAAACGCAAGCGTTTCGATCCGCATTGGTCGGGCATAGGTTTCGGATTCTGTAATGCCATGGGTAGAGGCATGAAATTTTTAGACTCCCCCACGGGTATTTCTCTCGATTTCTCCGGTTCTTTCGAAATATTTTGGAATTTCGTTACCATTTTTACTCCCATACATAGGGATAATTGGGGATTTATTACCGGTATCGGTCTCGATTGGAGAAACTACGTCATGAACGATAACCGCTACTTCACCAAGCAAAATGGGCAAATAAAAAATAGTTCCTTGCCCAGAAGACGCCCACCTCGATTTCTCTCGACTGAAAACTGTGGATTTGACAATTCCCCTATTGATCGAATGGCAAACAAGAACCTTTTTGCATGGTCCGCTTTTCTTTTCGCTTGGCCCGGTTATCGGTATAAAGACATACAGCAGCATGAAAACCAAATATACTGTAGGAAACGAAAAAGTACAGTATTTCAATAAAAACATAAAAAGTCAATCCCATCAATCTCGACATCATGGCTCAGGGTGGATACGGAACCTTTGGATTCTATGTAAAACTCTCCCCTTTCAACATCATGCAACAAAGCCATGCTCCTGAAATGCGCAGTTTCTCGGCAGGAGTCATGTTACACTTCTGAAAAGCACTGTCCTTTCCATATACATTAAAACCGGATAGAGCATGAATCCTCTATTCGGTTTTTATTTTAAAATGAATAAATATTTATATATACAATAATTACTGTTTATTTATTCAAAAATAGAAGAAAATAAAGGTAATATATATGCATTATGATTACCTTTGCAAGCTCGAATAAAAAGAAAAATAATATGGACGAAAAAGCAAAATACCCACTCCCGTTATTTCACTGATTCCATTGTTCGTTCTTGTCGCACTGTTGGCTATGGTTATCCCTATCTTCGGTGGAGATGCCCTTTTAGGAGGAAGCCAAGTATCGCTTCTGATCGCTTCGTCCGTATGTGTAGGCATAGCCATGATAAAATACAATTATAAATGGAGTTCTCTCGAAGAAGGCATGGCTAAAAACATAAAGAAAGTGACACCGGCCATCATCATCTTACTACTCATCGGAGCCATTTCCGGCACATGGATGCTCAGTGGCGTAGTTCCCACGCTCATATACTACGGGTTACACACGCTCACACCTCAGATATTCTTGGCATCTTGCTGTCTCATCTGCGCCATCGTTTCCGTCATTACCGGGAGCTCTTGGACAACCATCGCCACCATCGGCGTGGCCTTGCTCGGAATAGGAAAGGCACAAGGATTCGAAGCTGGGTGGATTGCCGGCGCTATCATTTCGGGGGCTTATTTCGGTGATAAAATCTCTCCGCTCTCCGATACGACAGTGCTCGCTTCGTCCACCACCGGGACGAAACTTTTCACTCACATACGCTATATGCTCGTCACGACAGTACCCTCGATAATCATTACGCTGATAATTTTTACGATTGCCGGATTCTTAAAGGGAAATGTCGCTCACGAACAAACAGTCCTGTTTGCCGATACATTAGCGCAAAAATTCAATTTATCGCCCTGGCTTCTCCTCGTTCCTGTCATTACAGGAATCCTTATACTCATAAAACTTCCCACCATTATCACACTGTTTATATCCTCGGTCATTGCAGGAATATGCATACTCATCTTCCAACCTCATATTCTCCTGCAAATCGCACAAGGTGAAACCCTAGACTTCACTACCGGATTCAAAGCCTTGATGACTTCCGTATTCGGCAGCACCTCTTTATCGACCGGACAACCCGAAATCGATGCGCTGTCGCCACCCGGGGAATGCGAGGCATGATGGATACCATTTGGCTCATTATATGCGCCATGTGTTTCGGTGGTGTCATGTCGGCAAGCGGTATGATCCGTAGCATTACCGACGTTTTCGTCCGTTTCGTCCGTAAACCGAAAAGTGCTGTATGCTCCACCGTCGCCTCCGGACTTTTTTTCAACACTTGTACGGCCGACCAATACCTGTCCATCATACTGACCGGAAACCTCTTCAAAGAACTATATAAAAATAGGGATTGGAAAGCCGGCTCCTCAGCCGTACCGTGGAAGATTCGGTCACTGTAACATCGGTATTGATTCCGTGGAACTCTTGCGGAATGACACAAGCAACCGTTCTCGGAGTAAGCACTCTCACTTATCTGCCTTATTGCTTTTTCAATCTGCTAAGCCCGTTAATGTCTATGATCATCGCCTTTACCGGATTCAAAATTAAACAAACCTTTTCGTCCGAACTATCCGGGAATAATTCGAAACCGATAAAACAAGCGGCATAAAAGCTGTTTCGATTTTTATGGGTACTGAAAAACGAAACAGGTTACTCAGCCCCTGCTACTTTTCCGATTCAGGAAGTTGTGTCGTACTTAAAATAGTATCGGACTTCTCCACGTCTTCGGCAAAGACATTCAGCCTGATGGCTCCCACTTCCGAATTTGTCAAAGGCAAGACACTCGAAAATATCTCGTTGGACAAAAAACATGGAACCCGTTTGTCTCCAATACATCTTTTACGATATTCGCTTCGACCGGAGAATCGAATGTACGATATAATACGATCTCTTTTTCCATAGGGCTCCAATTTTTAGTGACTTTTGTCAAAGATGGTGAAAGGTGAGCGCAGAGACAAACGGAAATTTCATTTCCGATCTGGCTATGCCGAACCGCATCCCATCTTGGACTTGTTTCAAAGATAACAATTTTTCTGTAAAATAGGTCGAAGGCAGTTTTAATTTTTTCCCTCCAACGAAGAAAAGAGCAAGTTTACGGCCTCTGTATAATCTTTTACATTCCGGGACTTCGATAAACGCTTTCTCAATCGCTTCTCCATATCTGGTAAAAGATACTCCCAAAACGACATCATACGAGTCAACAACTGATGTTCTCCTTGCAATAGAGATTTATAATCGGTAAAAACACGCTCGTGCAACGAAGCCACCCTGCGATAAAAGTTCTCACTGAAAAATTTTCATTTCCATATTCCTCTGCCAGCCACGGTTTCGCCAATAATCCTCTGCCGACCATAAGCCTCGACAGCCGGGGGGAAACTCCCGCTCCACGGCAACCATCTCCTCTACCGTGGTCAAGTCCCCGTTATAAACCAACGGAATAGGACAAGCATCGTAAAACCGACCGAAAGATTCCATATCCACACAACCCTTGTACTGCTGTTTCCCCAGTCGGGCATGAAGCGTGATTTGCCGCAAAGGCAAACTTTCAAGCAGAGGTAATAGCCTCAATGCCTCCGAAGGCTCCTCCCACCCCAATCTCATCTTCACCGAAAATTCCAAAGAGTCATACGATTCCAAAGGCCGCAACAATCGCTCTACCTCGTCAGGGAACGGCAATATACCCGACCCCTTATGACGATAAGCCAATATCGGGAAAGGACACCCTAAATTTATATCGACCCGAGTATAGCCAAGAGAAGCCATACAATCCACAATACGTCTCAGTTCATCGGACTCCGAGGCTATCGCCTGCGGAACGACCGGCACACCCCGGTTGTTTTCAAAGTCTATATCTCGTAAATCCTTCCGTCGGAAATCTCCCTTCTCGATTCTCACAAAAGGGGTATAATAAGCGGCGATGCCACCGAATAAAGCGGCATGTGCCTTACGATAAACCACATCGGTATAACCTTGCAATGGAGCAAAATACACAGGTAATGACATATGGCGAAAATAATACAAATTGAATACAAAAACAAATTCGGCGGACTGCCGAATAAAAATACCTCTTTTACCCCCCTTCCTCTGTGTCGCTTATAAAATCAGTGTAAGGGGCAAAGCGGAATACATCTCAACCTCTCCCATGTCCTGTGGCATTACAGGGCATTCACCCCCTCCCTCACCCTGCCGTGTCCCGCAGCATGGCGGGGTGGCGCAAAGCGATAGGGGGAGTGCCCGCAGGTCGAGGGGGGTTAGAATACAAGCAAATGCACAAACCCCGATCCGCCTTTATCGGGCGGTGAAGACGCAAGGGAGACGGAGGAAAAAGGGCGAGGACCGTCCGAGCGGAGCGAGTTCCGCAGACCCCGACGGCGACCGTGGCGACGAGCCTAATAGCCCGATAACTGCCGGAGCTTCTGAGTTCGTTCTTCTCGCTGCTGAGAAGAATGAACAAGCACAAACGAGTTTTTTCAACCCCTCCGTCACTACGTGACACCTCCCCTATATTTTGCTTCGCAAAAACACAGAGGAGGAGGTTGATAGTAAACTATCCTCTCCAAAAACCGGACAAGTTCAACCTAACCGGAAGTGTTTCACCTCATAGTTAACCTCTCTCCTCAGGAACTTCGTTCTTTCTAACTCTCCCTATTGCTAATACAACAGGGGAGAAGGTTAAATACTTCTTATCTTACCGGCAAAATCACATAATAAAAGGGTGGCGCAAAACTCCGTCTCTGCCGTGCCCCGCAGCATTGCGGGGTGGCACGAAGCGACAAAATATAGAGAGACGGTACGTAGTAACGGAGAAGCCGAAACAACAATAGAACAAAGATGTCTCACTCCCTCCTCTGTGTTTTGCAACACAAAAATATAGGGGAGGTGGCCGAAGGACGGAGGGGTTAAAACCTGCAATCAAAAAAACTCTTATGTAATCTTCTCAACCCCTCCGTCAAAAAATGGGAGTGCCATAGTTGCACTCCCTTCCCTATTTACAAGTTTATCGAATAAAAAATTCTACTATCGACCGAGAAATCGGCTCTTACTTCCGAATCAGTTTATGGCAAGAGCTGTCGCCGTCTTTCTCCAACTTCAAGATATAGACACCCGAAGCAAGTCCCGACAAACGAATTTCGGTCTCACCCGTTCCGGCGACTTTCGAGAACACACAAGCTCCCGTCATGTTGAACACGCGAACCGATGTACCTGCGGCAACACCGCTCACCACGCAACTTTCTGCAAACGGGTTAGGATAAATTCTCACCCGGTCGGCCTGTTCTTCTTCCACGCCCGAAACATAATTGGTCTTTACGGAGATCGTCACATCTTGACGCATGGTATGGAAATACACGCCTTCCTCGAACAAAGCGGTTATATCCTCTTCGTTCAACATGACGGAAACCAATTCGTAGCCGTCTTCGAGTACCGGTTCGGAAATCATCAGCATGGTTCCGTTCTTGATGTTCCCATCGGCCGGGACATCGGCCAAATCTCCACCGACATACACTTGTACATCTATGCTGCCACCCTCGATTTCATCGATAGTCAGTTTGAACATTTTATCGATTTCTTTGGCTTTTACAACAAGCATCACATCTTCTTTCATCGTCAGCGAATAGATACCATCTTTTAAACTGATCCTTAATATCCGATCCGTTCAGCGACACATAAACCAATTCGTATCCTTCATCAAGTACCGGTTCATAAATTTTCAAGGTCGCATTTTCCGGTACTCTGCCACCGGCCGACACATCGGTCACTACCCCCTCATCTTCGAATTCCGCTTTTATCGTACCTCCCACGAAATCCTTAACCGTCAATCCATACGTTTTTTTCGGATCGTCACGGTAACGTTCACATCGCCTTTCACCACATGGTTATACGTTCCTGAGAAAAACTGCTCCGTTATATCTGTCCCGTTCATCAATACGGAACCTACTTCATACCCTTCTTCGACTGTCGGCCACCACAAGATAAGCGTTTGCCCATCAAAAATCTTACCGTCCGACGGTACATCGCTCAAATCTCCTTTATCAGAAATAGCCACCCGCATACTACCGTGCTCGAACGGTTCCACCGTCAGACGATAGGCTTTCTGGAAGGACGCCGTAATCGAAGTGTTTTTCTTCAATACGAACTTATACTCATTGTTCGCGAGTTGGCCGGTTACATTTTCATCGTTCACGACGAGAGAAAGCAAATCGCATCCGCCGTCCGGAATAACTTTCACCGTTATCTCCACATTCCCGTTCACACGAGTTCCCGTCGTCAACGGCTCTTCCGAACCCGCCGCATAAAGTTCTATGCGCCCGTTCAAGGAATAAGAGAAATCTACTTGGTAAAGAAGACCGAATTCCGCAGAAATCACAATATCCCCTTCGCCTTCGGGTATAACATACGTATATCCCGATCCCGATTTTTCGATTTCTTCCCCGTTCACCCGTACGGCAACCAACGGCAATTTGGTCGGATTATCAGAATAAGCATCGATGATAAGCGTAGTACCCACGTCTACTTGCTGCCCCGACTGCACATAACTCGGGAAAAAAGAACCCGCAGGCCTATAAGCCACCTCCAAATGAGTACCGGGCTCTGCCGGAGCCTCGATAATCACTTTACGACTCGCCGCATTCAACTGCGCATCCTGTGCGCTCAAACTACAAAACAAAAAACAAAACAGTATAGATAAAAAAAATCGAATAACTCTTTTTCATGATATATTAATATTAAAAATAATCGCAAAAAAAATAAATTTTCTACCGATTAAAAATTTATTAAAAGGACCGAACCCTAAATGATAGGGTTCGGTCCGCTATTGAGATCACCCTCTTAAAAAGAAAGTGAGAGATTACATCAACGATTCAACACTTTGACCGTGCGAACCACCTTGCCCTCTTTCATCACCTTGACTACATAAACGCCTTTGGCTCCGAGAGAGAGGCTCATATGTTGACCGGCTGCGACAGCTGCCTCTTTCTGAGCAACGAGCACTCCCGAGGCATTGTACACGCCCACTTGGTAGTCTCCGTCCTCTTCAAATTCCACGAAAAGAACACCCTCTACGGTATACGTGCGCAACTCACCGGCCATGCTCTCTCTACACCGTCTACATCGCCTACTTTGAATACAGGATAGCTCTTGGTATCGGCCCCGAGCGTATTTTCAAGAGTCAGAGTAACCGTATAATCGCCCGGTTTGCTATAAGTCAGTTTCGTGGAACCTTCGAGGTCGGTACCGGTCGATTCGCTGAGGACACCGCGTTTGGCTGTCCAAGTCGGACGAGTCTCTACCTTGAAAGTGGATCCCGGCACAAACGGACAACCTGAGATATACAGAGGATTCTGAGCGACTTGACGACCGGCGCCTTCACTACCAAGAGCTTCCGTCTTGAACGAACAGGCTTTAGCCCCTGCAACCGAACCTTTGGCTGCAAAGTAGTGGTCTTCATCGGCATCGGTTTCGAAATCCCAGTAAGCCATCACTTCTTGGGGAAGGCTGTTGGCATCCAGACCGTTCTTCACGTTTTGCACTTGCTCGGGAGTCATGGCTCCGTTCCAAACCAACAGATCGTCGATAATACCATTATTGAAAATAGGTTCCGATCCACGGCCTCCGGCAAAACAGAACCAATCTGAAGTCGTGATAGAATAATTCACATTAGCCCATGTTTCGGTCGTACCCGAAGCTCCATCTAAAACCCACGTTGACTCTTGGAGCACACCGTTCAGATAAAATTTGGAGCGGAATTGCGACTGGTCGTTATACTCGAATGTCAATACCACGTGATTCCATGCATTGGGTGTTACGACTGCGTTGGGGAACGTATATTTCAACTCGGGAGCGCCATTGTACGTAGCGGTCCGGAAGGTATAACTGTTAAGTTTACCCGTAGATGACAAGTCAGACCACATCCAGCCCCAGTTATTCACCGGCCATGCACTCGATGCGCGATTTTCCACACTGAAGAAACAAGACCCTTCGGGTATCGAAGTGAAACGAACCCAAGCCGACACGGAGAACGTTTGACCGTCACCGATAGACAAATCGGACATTCTTCCGCCTACCCAGCCTTCATTGATCTCGATACCGCGCGAAGAAGCTCCATTGGCTTTCCTTCCGGTATAGCCCAACGTCAGCGCCTCGTCCACGTCGATCTTCACTTCATCTTCTGCCACAGCTTCCCCGCCGATAGTCAGCGATTGAATCTCGGGCAACGCACCCACGGCTTCGCTGGTAATCTGCACATAGTAACCATAAGTGGTCGTTTCGCCGTCGCAAATGACTTGCAGATCATAACCTCCTATTTCTTCAATACCTTCCGATACGGTAAATACAGTCGTATTGCTTGCGTCTTTTACGACCACACCGGTGCTGTTGAGCAATTTCCAGTCGGCGGCGGCGTGACGGGGATCGACATACGAAATTTCAAAGCTCTCGCCCGGCTTGATGGTAGTTTTATTTATCTGTATATCGTCGGTAACCGTATATTCGCCCATACTCATATAATCGCTCCATGCGATCTCGGAATCGGACTTCATATCGACCGAAACGGCTGCGACACCGAAACGAATCTCCTGTTCGCCCTGCAAATCGGTAGGAACAGAGAAATACATACCGGCCCAAGAAGTAGTGATACCCATGAATTGAGACTCACCACCTTTTTGTTGAGCATACAGTTTGAACATCGAAGCATTCACGTCGAGGTTATAAACCGGCTCACCCGGCAATTTGTCGTTATCCATGTTAAAGATCACCTTACCATCTACACCTTTGTAGTGAGATGCAAGAACTTTGGCGATCTTAATCTCGGGAGCCGCCGGTGTAGGCATAGCACCGCGGGTGATAGAAAATTCACCGAGGTATAAGTCGAGGTTCTTGGCATTTTCGAAATGGAGGGCAATCATAGCGATTTCCTTACCGGCCAACATAGCCAAAGCACCACTCACTTTAAACGTCTTTTCCACCCACACTTCATCGTCGGCCTCATCGGCGACAGTCAATACCTTGAAACCGCTCGCGCAAAATCGTTTGCTCGTCGCCTTTGGCAGAAAGTGCCAAATTAACATCGGCCTGACCGCCTACCAATTTGTAACGAACCGTAATCACATCGCCTGCGGACAAAGCGAACTCGGTCTTGAACAAATGCAAATACTCATTGTCCACAGAACCGAAGAGGCGCAGACACGAACCGCCTACATAGGCATCGTCGTAAGTAAACTTGGCCTCCAAGCCATTTTCCACTACCTTGTCGGCCGTTTTACCCATAAAATCGGATGCAAACCACCAACGCCAAGTAGGCAAATAGTCCTGTACACCGATATTGTACCATTCGTTATCGTTCTGACGTTCGCCCATCCAGTTCAAGAAACGACCGTTACCCAAATTGAAATAAAGAAATAAACGGTTCCTCGGAAAGATCCCATTTGAGCGAACTGCGTGCCGTCATGAAAGCCGACATACCGAACCACTTGTCATCGGGGTGATGGTTACCACGATTGTAAACCTCGATTTTATCGATGGGATTGCGGTTACCGTTGGTAAAGAACTGCTCGATCAGATGTTGATAATATGTTTGCTTGGCTACATCTGTACTACCGTTATTGGCACGGTCGGCCCACAACATATTATAATCGTGAGCGCCCCACAGACCGATAGAGAGATTATAGTCTTTGAGAGTTCTCCACGTAGAAGGATCACCGCCCTGCATGTTGAAGCCGGCATAAAGATCGAGCGAACTGCGACCGGCGGCATAGGTATCTACAGTAGATTGGGTCAACCCTCCCAATACTCCATGCCAATTGTAATTGAGAAAAAGCGAGGTGCGGATATGCTCGCCATCGCCGAAGGTATCGTTGTTATGATTACCGAGACCACTATCGAAAGTAATCTGTCCATTATCATTGGTTCCATCGTACCAGAAGTTCTCGACCACCGGGTTACCTTTTTTCCGTAAGGTATTTGTGAACTGTCTCGTGCAATGCACGCAATCCCGACAAAATAAAAGAAGAACCTGTACTGAACTCCGAGTTATAGCCTAAACCGTCCACACCATGATAATGGAGGAATTTAGCCACTTTCTCTGCCTCTATGCCCACCAACGTGGAAAAACCAGAGGACCACTCTGAACTTATACCTCCCCAAGGAACGGAAGCCACACCCGAAACACCTACACCATTTTTTATGGGCGACATCGGCGAATCCACCGGGGACCCACCCGTGTGGAGCCGTCCAGTCTCCGTAATGAGTAACGTATGACCAAGTACTGAAAGCCTCGGAATCGAACTTACCGTTAGGACGCGCATTGGTGTTACCATTGCTGGCATTTCCTACCGGAACCCAGAAAACGAGTTTTCTGTCGTTGGCCTCGGTGAGCGTCTCGTCGATCTGCGTGGCCGCATTGCGAAAAACGTTCTTTGGGTTTCACACGGGAAACATAAAAGTTCTCGTCCTCGAACAAATCTTCGCCGGGAACCCAACGACTAACATACTGACCGAGTTTCGAACTCTCCGGCCACGTCATGTAATTTTCTTTCAATTCTTGTGCTTGCGAAGAAAATGAAAGAACTAAAATTCAGATAATAAAAATAGATTTTTTTTCATGGAAAATTTTTTTTGGTTAATAAAAATTTGAATTATTCTCAAAAAGTTTTTCTATCTTCAAGTTCCGCGGAGAGGAGGCGTTTTAGCGGCCTCCTATCCCGAAACGACTCTTTTTTTACAACACCACGGGAACACTATCGGCTTCGATAGAGAGAGTGCGACTTCCCACATTACCCGTAATCGAGAACGAAACGGTTGTCTCGTCGCCGCTGCCCGAGATATCCATGCTGCCCATCACCTCGGCCCGAGCTCCGTCTATATCGACTACCGTACCGACAGGAATATCGTAATGTCCTGCATAACCGCCACCCTTATAGGCATCGGTCAACGTAAGCATGATTTGCCCATAACCCGATGTGGGCGAAATGAACACTACCAAATCGCCGCCCTCGTCATAAACCACCGAGTTTTCTTTCACGGTGTTGGAGGCGTTCAATTCCAAATCGACAGGTAGAGCGATCACTTTCACCTCGGCCTTCTCGGACGATACGCCAGCCACCTCGGCAGTAACGTCTGCCTTACCGGCCTTAATACCCGTAATCGTCCCCTGTGTGTTATCGTCGCCGGCTTGCTCGGCAGTGAGCACATCGGTAGCAGATGAAGTCCAAGTCACGTCATAAGGATTCTCTCCTCCCGACAAAGTTTTGGCATCGATACCCCATTGCACAGTCTGTCCCTCGAAAAGAGTACGCGCATTACCCGATTTCCACAAAACAGACAAGATACCCTCGGTGACACTCACCGGAACCCTTTTTTTCCTTGCCGTTGGCCGTAAGAACCAGCTCGGTCTCGCCCAATGCGAGTCCCTCAGCTCTATGACATTACCGTTATATTCACCCACTTGAACTTTGGAAGGATCGACTGCCTTGACTACCGGCTTGTGATAAGCATAAGACGAAGCGGGAATCACTCCCGTCGTAAGTCTCAACACACTTCCCACAGGCATGGAAATCGGATCGTGGTCGACCGTAATTTCCTCCACCGGATAACGAGTCTTAAAGTCCTGCACACGGAACGTCGCTACGAACACCGTGTCGGGAGTAATACAATGGAATTCGGCTTCGCCTTCCTCCGAACCCGAGCGCAACGCAAGTACGGCATCGAATCCCTCGCCTTTCACATATTCCTCGGTCTTGCCCGTAATCAATACCCCATTACTCGAAACGACTTCCCAACGATAGGCATCGTAGCCCGCCTCGATATCCTCTTTGGCGCCCGACTGCACGTTCATGGCGATACGCACGGTATCTTCCGAATTGATGTCCATTTCGGCCTCGTACGTATAGGCAAAGTACATCGACAATACCTCCTTACTGGGACGGGTATTTATATAGGGCATATTTTCGAAACCTTTGCCATAGAAAGTAGCCAACAACTGGGGAGCCAACATGATATCGCAAGATGCCGACTTGGCCGTGGAAGCATCACCAATGGAAAGGGTGACTTTTCCCTTCCCCGAGGCACGGGGAGCTGCATAGTGCACGGCTACGAGACCTCTCACGGTGTCGACCGTCATCACCGGATCGAAAGCGGTTAGCCCTTCGAGAGTAGGAACCGGATCATAATCATAAAGAAGTTCTTTGGGAGAAACAGAGAACAGCACCGAATCGTGGGCCGTATTGTAACTACGTTTCGAAGTCATTTCGGTGAAAGTGCTGTCGTTGGGAATACACATCACACCGTCGGGCAAATTGCGCGACACGGTAACGGTAGTAAGGGCATATTTGCCGTTCTCCAACATGGCTTTGAGCCGGGTCTCTTTTTCCTGACCGCCATCCAAAGCCACCACAGCGGTATCACCCAGCAAGGCAGCAACCGTCTGGTCTTCTATCGACCAAGAGACAGGAGTCTCGATCACTTTCCCACTCACATTGGTAACCGTCGCCGAAATCCTCACCGTATCGCCCAATTTCAAATTAATGTCCATGGGATCGATGGTAATATACACCTCGGTCGCACCGTCGAGCGTAGCTTCCTCTTCACATGCGGTGAACGAAGTCACACCGAGGAAGCTCGCCAAAAAGAATATAAAGCTATATCGTTTCATGTTTCAAATGTTTTATAGATTAAAAGTTTACCGGAATTACCAATGTAAATTCGTTATCGGGGCTTTGCTCGCCTCGGGTTTCGGTCTGTTTATCCCAGAAAACACGCGAAGCGCCGGTGTTGGGTTGCCCGAGAGCCTGTACGAGCGAAGCGATCTCCAACGTATTGTTGGCTGTCTCCTCGATGGGAATACGACGTAATTGCAACTCGGTGTCGACGCCTTGGTCTTTCATGTTGTTCACATCGACCGGGAAGATACGGGGATATCCCGTGCGGCGGAACGTCGTCCATGCCTCGGCGCTCATGGGGAAGTTGGCGATATATTTCTGAGTGATGATTTTTTCCAGCATCACCTCCTTCGAGTCGCTCGCATCCCATTTCACACCCACTTTCACACGACCGGCTATGTTGTTCTCGTTGTTATACGGATCGACATAATCGATATCCTTCGCCGCAGTCTGGGCAAGATATTCGTCGATGACGGTTCCGTCGGTGATCCCATTCTCTTGGAAACAAAGACGGATACCGGCCTCATACCAACTCTGAGCGTCACGGCCAAGCGCATTCCAACCTCTCAAAGCAGCCTCGGCCAACAAGAAGATACTCTCGGTGCGTTTGAAGAAAGACTGATGCATATATTTGAATTCGCCCGACAAAGTCGAGAATGGGCCATAACCGCCTTTGTCCTTGCCTGTGGTATTGCTGTTACGCATGCTGATACCCGTACGCACTCCGTAAACATCGATGGGAGCCTGTATACCCGTAGACTTCTCTTTAATAGGATATGCATTGGTATCGAACCAGCGGGTAAGCAGCGGGTGATTGTAACGTTTGAGAATATTTTCAAACGAAGCGCCCAAACGAATATCGTGCCACTCGTTACCGATACGCCACAAAGCACAAGCGTTTTGCTCCTGATAATAGGCTATATCCTTCGCATCGGTGTCGGTGAGGACACCGATTTCGTCGGTGACAGCTTGTTCAAATTTGGACTGAGCCGTACCCGGATTGATTTTCACCATGTTCATGGCCATACGCATTTTAATACAGTTGGCAAACTTCACCCACATGCGCCAATCTCCATTAGAGAGCGTCTTGATAGTCAAATCCTCGATCTTGGCGAACTCCTCGCGGGACGGCTGACGCTCTTTCAATATGCGTATAGCCTCGTCGAGATCGTCGAAAATCAAATTGTAAAATGTCCTCGCCCTTTTCATAGGTCAACGGCGGAGTACGTTTCAAATTACGCCAGTCGCTAAAAGGAGCCGCGCCATAGAAGTCGACGATTTCGTGGCCTTGATAGGCTTGGATAATCAACGCCACAGCACGCCATTCGGGTTTACCCAATTCGGTAGCGTGGTGAATGGCATTGTAAGACTGTGTGAAAATCTGGTTATCCATAGGGCCTCCCAAATAATCGTTGGGGAAAGTATAAAGCGTAGGCAACGGACCACCGAAAGCAAAAGTGCTCTTGGTAGTCGTCCAGTATCCTGCATAGTTGTCAATACTGTTCGCCCTGTAATATTGATACTTGTGAGGAGCCCACGTGCCGGTAGGTTCGTGCGAATAGTTGATCATGAACGGAATAGCTCCTTTCAACTCCTTCTCGAGAACAGTAATATCGGTAGCTCCCGCCCCCTCTTCGTTACTGTTGTCCATCTCCTCCTGCTTACCGATCAACCACGGATACTCCTCCTGAAACTGATCGCCGCAAGAAGTGAACAAACCTACTGAAAACACGGATTCGATAACGAGGAATCCGATCGAATATATTGTTTTTCTCATATTGATGACTATTTATATTAAATCGTTCTTCATTAGAAATTGAATTTCAATGTCAACGCAAAACTACGCGTCGTAGGCAAAGAATAACAGTCGATACCGGAGTAACCGTTGGCGGCCGATACCGAGATGTCGGGATCCACGGGAGAATCTTTATAGATAAAGAACGCATTCTTCACCGAGAACTGAGCGGTCATACCTTGATTCTTACCGAACAAATTGGGCATGTCGTAGCTCAACGAGATGTCACGCATGCGCAAACTGGTGGCATTATATACATGGTCTTCCATGGGAAGAGCACCGATGGTCGTATAGTAGTTCTCGACCGAAACTTTGTTCCCCGATCCGTCGGGTAGAGGTTTGAGAATATATTCCTTTCCGTTTTGCATAACCCGTTCTCCGTTCAAGCGGTCTTGTGCAGAACGTTCGGAAAAGGCCGTACAGGTCGAGATCAGCCTCGGTCAATGACATCACCTTACCGCCGATACGGCCGTCTATCAAGAAATAGAGCGTGAAGTTTTTCCAAGTAAATGTATTGTTCCAACCGAGAGTGACAGGCGAAGTCATATTGCCCACTTTGGTCTCGTATTTACCGGAAGCCATCACGGGAACGGCATTCTCGTAATTACCGGCATCATTGATTTTGATATGGCCGTTTTCCTCGCGGGCGAAAGAGTTGACATAAATATCGCCATAGCGTCCGCCTTCTACGTATTTAATCTTGAAAGCGTTGGGACCCATTTGCACTTCGTAGGGAGCACCGCTCTCGGTTTTGTAAGTTTCGAGGATACGGTTGTCATTCCATGCGATATTGAATCCGGTCTGCCATCTCCAATCCTTATTGATGTTCCAGCGATAAGATGCTTTGGAATTCCAAACCATAGTTGCGTATCTTACCTGTGTTGACCGGCTTCGATTCGCCATTGGCAGTGGTGACATACAAGAACTGGTTACGTAACGTCGAATTGTAATAAGTAAGGTCGAAGTTGAATTTGTTTTCGAACATCAAACGTCCAAACCGGTCTCGAACGAAGTGGTCGTCTCCGGTTGAGGATCGTCGAACAAAGGAGGACGAGTACTGATCGTACCGTTGGAGAAATCGTAGCTCTGACGGGCGAACAAGGTGTTGGGAATGGGGTTACCTACCACCGACCAACTACCGCGCCATTTCAACTGATTGAGCCAATCCCGGCGAGGCAAAAACTTGTCGATGAGCACATTCACACCGGCCGAATAGTAATCGAACGATTTATATCCGCTCCCTTGCGTGAACTGTTGGAACGACTGTGCCCACTCCAAACGATAACTACCGTCGAGGTAAACTTTATCGAATAATCCGACCGAAGCCGTAGCGAAGAGTGCCGTGCTCCAATCCTTGTTATTCCAACTGTCCGAAGCCGATGTAGCACTTCCGTTAGGGTTGTTGGGACGGCTGTGTTTATTATTCTGAGGAACGAAAGCATTGGGCACACCGCAAGTATCTATCGCCGTAGTGATGCTCGTGTTACGATCGTAATGACGTGAAAAGCTGGTTCCCACAGCCACATTCACATCGATTTTATCATTGAAACGGTCGTTCCAAGTGAGCATGTGGTCATTATAAATGTCGCTCGAGCGAGAATCTCCATTGTAATATTTACCACCTACATAATCGAAGCCTACCCGGTTCATACCGGCATACTCCTCGTTCAGATTATTCTGAGTCACATAATCGACATTGAAACGCGTCTGATATTTAATATTTTGCCAAATCTTGGCATCCAAAGTAATATTTGCCAACAAACGGTCGCGCTTCAAATAATCGTTATACATGTTGGCCACCCAATAGGGGTTATTCAAATACTGGTCATACCAGTACCATGTCTGAACCGGTTGTCCGATCAATTTGGGATTACCTTTCTCCGGATCGCTCACGATATTGTCGGCCACCGTACCGAGGTGTTTATAGTTATGCTTGAAATAACGCATATCGATATCGGCCGGAGTACGGTACAAAGCATAGAGAGCGCTCAATGCCTTACCCACGACAGGAGCGTTATCGGTCTTCTGATGTATCCAGTTAAGGCTCGTGTTGATATTGATACGCTTGTCGAACAACGAGAAAGATTCCTTGAACATCACGTTATTACGGGTAAACTTATTGTTCGGTATCAATCCGTTTGATAGGTATTATTATAAGAAAAATAAGTTCGGAAGTTTTCCGTACCGCCACTCAACGTAACGCCGTTGGTCGTAGTCACGCCTTTGTTGAAAAAGTCTTTTACGGCATTGCGTGCAGAATTCATCAGATACGGGGCAGAAGCCACCTCGTCGGCCGAACGTGTACCGATCTTAGGACCCCACGCCGACCATTGGTCTCCGCCACTGATACCGTAGATCTGTTGGGTACGAGGATACATGGCTATCGTCTCGATCGACGTGGTGCTCGACACATTCACCTTGACAGAACCCGAAGCACCCGATTTGGTCGTGATAACGATCACACCGTTATTGGCTGCGCTACCGTAAAGAGCTGCGGCATTCGGGCCTTTCAAAATCGTCATGTTATCGATATCTTCGGGGTTGATCGTCGACAAGAGGTCATCGCCGCTACGTCCGCCACCGAGAATCATACCGTCGGTCGCCTGCGTACCCATACCGTCTTGCATAGGTACACCGTCGACAACGATCAACGGCTGATTGGTTCCGAGAATAGAAGTGGAACCGCGAAGCACAATTTTAGAAGCTCCACCGCCCGCTCCCGAATTATTGGGAACGATAGTAAGACCAGCACTCTTTCCTTGCAGCGAGTTAATGAAGTTATTATCCTTGATACGGGTCACCTCCTCGTTCTTGATAGTCTGGGTAGCATAGGTAAGCGTTTTGGACTCCCTCGATATACCCATCGCCGTTACCACGACTTCTTGCAAAACCCGAGTCTCCTCATTCATAACGACATCGTATGAGGAAGCGTTCGCCAACGACAAAGTGGCCTTTTGATACCCGACATAACTGAATTCGAGCACGGCATTGTTATTCGGGACCTCTACCGGAGTAAACACCGTCTATATTAGTAGAAGCTCCTATCGAAGTTCCCTTCACCAATACACTTACACCGATTAGCGGTTCTCCCGTGACATCGGAAACCACGCCTTTAATAGTACGCTTGCTTGGCTGGGTTACATTTGCAGTAACCTTTCCTGCCCCTTGATCTATTGCGTTAGCAAAAAACGGAACAAAAAGACAAAAAAACGCCAAAAGCCCAATTTTACACTTCTGATTTTTTTTCATGCTTTTAGATTTACCCATTTAACATTTAACATAAAATTTATATTTAATATATTCCTCTCTCATATCTCATATATCTCGTACAAGCAAATATCACGAAACATTTTTACATACCGTATCAATAATATTAACCCTAAATCGAACTATATCCCTAGTGAGATTCGTAATTTTTTTCTATTTTTTTTGAACAAACGAAAAACAAAACCGCGTTTATTAATCTTTATTTTATTTATATTCAGATAAATAAACACACAAAAATTTTCTTAATACAATATATTTATTTAATATTATAATAGAGAAAAATCTATTCATACAATAAAATCTCCATCATCAACCTCTCACCCCTCAACACCGAATGAAAAATACTCCCGAACAAGACTTTTCGATAAACACGCACCGACACCCTATCTCCCTGTTAAATTAAACAAAGCCGGGAATACATGATTAAATTTATTATATCTTTACTCAACTTAAAACAAGCAAAACATCATGCCCAAGAACAAAATAATTCTATTCTGTTTTCTGTTTTCACGGATAGGGCTACACCCTATCGCTGCCATTAGCTTGGAAAAAACAGCCATCGAACAAAAAAATTCTTCAAGCCATACAAGGGGAAAAATGCAACGGTCGGCGCTGCATTCTCGATCGACGGACAATTATTTACGTTTAACGACGAACATCGATATCCGCTAATGAGTGGTTGTAAACTCCATGTTGCCATAGCAGCTCTTCAAAAATGGAAAACGAATGTATCGCTCCGGACTCTTTACGCTTCATCGAATCGTTGCAAATACACAAAGACACTTATAGCCCACTAAGAGAATTATACCCCGAAAGAAACTTTTATCTTTCTTACGCCGACCTCATGCGCTATGCCGTTTCTCAAAGCGACAACAACGCTTGCGACATTCTCATAGACTATCTCGGCGGTATCGATATCGTGAAAGACCGAATCGACAAATTAGGTATCACAAACTACAATCTCACCGAAACCGAAGAAACCATGCACTCTCGCATATCCAATTGCTATAACAATTGGAGCACACCTTCGTCTACACTTCAACTATTGGAAAAACTCTACAACGAACCGATACTGAATGAAACACATACCGAATTTCTAAAAAATATTTTGATAGAAACTTCTACCGGAAAAGATAAAATAAAAGCCGGATTGCCCGATAATATTGCCTTAGGACACAAAACAGGCAGCTCCGACCGTTTGGACGACGGAACAAAAATCGGCGACAACGATACCGGCGTAATCTATCTCCCGAACGGAAAATTATGCTTTCTCGCTATTTTCATCAAAGACTCTCGTGAGAGCGACCAAACCAATGCACAAATTATCGCCGATATCGCAAGAATCATTTACAATTCCGCGGTTCAAAAAATAAGAAACATGAAACGCCCTTTCACATACATCATTCTACTTTATCTTTTTAACCATCGGTTGTTCCGGGAAATCCGCTTCTGTTATCGGCGGGGCTAACGGATCTACCGAAATTATCGTTGCTGACTGTGATACCGATACGATTTTAACAGGAGATGACTTAGAAAAATTCGACAGTCTTTTCAACGCATGGGTAAACAATCACAACACCAACCCGATAACCCGCCTCAGCAGCAACACGAATGATGCGAAAAAATTGGAACAATTTCCGCAATTACTAAACATGGGGAAAAAAAATCATTCCCTGTATCATCACCCGATTGCCCGACAAAAACCTATTTTGGACATTAACGCTATATGACGAACTGCAAGACATCGATAGCTTAAAGTCATTCGACTATACCCGAGGCGAACAATTCAGAGCACAAGAAACCCTCCGGAAATATGTAGAAGCTAAGTTACACAAGAAGAAACGGGTATTCAATTCAGATCAAGAAAAAATAAAAGCTATTCGAGAATTGGCTAAGGAGTATGGCTGGGAAGAAGATTCTACGCTCTCTCTCCCCGCGAAAAAGACTCCATACTCCTCAACTTAGATTACGAAATCACAGAGGAAACATTCAAATTTTACAAAAATGAAAATAACGAGGAGTAAAATACTAATCATAATGGGCATTATCATGCTCATAGGATTCATCGCAATAGGGTTTTTCATTTTTCCGATAGGCATTACCCTATGCTCCATAATCGGATTATGTTATGGAATTATAGGCAAAGACAAATTATTCACCCGATGGTCATTCATCGGGTTATCGGTAGGAATCATTTTTTTAATCTACACCTATTACGTTATACAAGGAATGTAAAGAACTATTCCCCAATATAAAATGAAAGCACCGTATATCAATAATATACGGTGCTTTCATTTTATATCATCGTCGTTTTCACTCAAACATATGACGCAATTTACTGAATATTCGCTGTTTAGCTGTGAGTGTAGGCTGTATATTGGGTGCAGTTTTCAAATCCTCGAAATGCTTCTTTTCGCTAGCATTGAGGTTTTCTGGAATGTAAACCGATACATTTACAATCAAGTCACCTACTCCATAACGATTGACCGAAGGCAATCCTTTTCCCCCTAAGCCGGAATATTTTTCCGGGTTGAGTACCGGGATCCACTTTTTATACGAGCCTTACCATCAAAGAGTAGGAACTTCGATAGAACCACCCAATACGGCAGTCGGCAAATCGAGCAGCAAATTATATATCAAATCGTTCTCGTCGCGCAGTAAATCGGGATGCGGTTCCTCTTCGATTAAAATCAACAAATCACCATTCACACCGCCATGACGAGCAGCATTCCCTTTGCCCGCCATAGAGAGTTGCATACCTTCGGATACCCCGGCCGGAATATTCAACGTGATTACCTCTTCTTCACGTACGATACCTTCCCCAGCACAATGCGGACACTTCTTCGTAATAATACGGCCCTCTCCACCGCAGTCGGGACACGTAGTCGTCGATTGCATAGCTCCGAGAAAAGTCTGTTGTACCCGTGTCACTACTCCCGACCCGTTACATTTCGAACACGTCGTATAAGCCGTACCGTTCTCTGCACCCGTACCGTTACAATGAGAACAGCTCACATACTTAGGAACCTTTATTTTTTCTCGACACCGGTAGCGATCTCTTTCAATGTCAGTTTCACCTTTTACTCGTAAATCCGAACCTTTATTGACATGACGACGTCCCCCTCGTGAGCCGCCCCCGAAGCCTTCGAATCCGCCGAATCCACCACCGAAAATATCGCCGAAATGCGAGAAAATATCCTCCATAGACATACCGCCGCCACTGAAACCGCCACCGGCAGCACCACCTAACCCCTTGATGCCCGAACTGGTCGTAACGAGCCCGCTTATCCGCATCACTCAATACTTCATACGCTTCGGCAGCCTCTTTAAACTTTTTCCTCAGCCTCTTTGTTTCCGGGGTTCTTATCCGGGTGATATTGGATAGCTTTTTACGGTATGCCTTTTTTATCTCCTCGGCCGTCGCATTTTTAGCGACACCCAGCACTTCATAATAATCTCTTTTTTTTTCCATTGCTCCCTGTCCTATAATTTATTCCCCTACCACGACTTTGGCAAAGCGAATAACTTTGTCATTGAGCGTATATCCCTTTTGTACGGTATCTATCACTTTACCTTTTGAGCCGGATCCGAAGCCGGGAACATCGTCACAGCCTCGTGATATTCCGTATCGAAATCCGCTCCCTCCGTAGGAATCTCCTTTACGCCGTTTTGTTCTAGATAGCTTTTGAATTTATTATATATCAAAAGCTCATTCCCTCTTTTCACAGCCGCTAAATCATTACTTTCTTCCACAGCTGCCAATCCGCGTTCAAAATCGTCGATAACCGGCAGAATAGCTTTCATGCAATTCTCACCGCCATTCTTGATCAACTCCGATTTCTCACGCAACGTCCGTTTCCTGAAATTATCGAACTCGGCCATCAATAGCAAATAATCCTTCTGCATTTTCTCGATAGTCGCCTTCAAAGTTTCCAATTCGGCTGACAATCTGGCAGCCTCATCAGCCTCGCCTTCTTCACCGCCCTCCTCGGAACCTGTTTCTTCCGAAACTTCGGGTTCTTGGTTCAACGACTCTTTCTTCTCCTTTTCAGAAGCCTCATCTACAATATTTTGCGATTTTTCGCATTCTTTCTTTTCGGCCATATTTATAATTTTTCTTTTGTTACATTTTCATTTTCATCACGCTCATATCATCATTACCAATGAGCACCATTATAGTATCAAAAACACTGCCAAACAAGCCCAAACTGCACTTTTGTCAGAGTGCACTGCCACCTTCCCAATGTTTTCATTTCTATCCATTACCTGCAAAAAAGCAATTCCCTTTCTCCAAAAGAAAAAGAGCAGGGCAAACCTGCTCTTTTTATATCCTGTTCAAAAAATAATAATTGTTCTTTAAACGTAAAAATCCGACACTAATCAAACTTCGGCACTATCTCGAATATCTCCACTGGCCCTTCTATTTGTACTTCGGAAACTCCCTCGGCCAACTCGACCTTAAAAAACGACGAATCGATAACCGACTCAACCGCCAACGAACCATCGGGCCTAAACTGTCTCAAATGCACGACAGGAGCTCCATTCCCCGCCTCCGGCAATTCATTCACCAACAAAGTATATCCCTCGGTCCGAGGAGCGACCCCGAAAGAAAAAGTTCCATTATTTCGATAACTTGTGCCTATTTGCTGATCAAACGCATAAAGAGCTTGCTGTACATCGTCGGACTTTAAGCTGAAACCCAAATGTTCCACTCTGGGAGGATTCACTTCGAATGAACGAACCGATGCGTAATTCGTGCGAGTAGATTCGAGTCTTTTCAATCGAACATATCTGGCCTTTACAGGCTCCCCCATTCCAACGAACGATATACTGTTTATTCAACTCTTCCGTCAACGGAGTCCATGCTTTACCATCAATCGAATATTCCACTACGGCATGGTCGAAATAATCGACATCGTCCACAGAATTACGCCCCTGCAAAATAGAAACTTCGGTCACATCTTTGACACTTCCCAAATCAACCCCGATCCAATCGCCGGCTTTTTGAGCGATTCCCGATGTATAATAAGTCGTAGTATCGTGATCGAACATTAACTTGCTCAACGTGGTTTTCGCATTATGGAACGAACCTATACCCCTATAACAGATAGGAGTCTCGCCCGACAACCGAGTTAAGAAGCCGTATGCCATATCGTCCATAGCATGTTCATAAAATGGTTGCAGTTTCATGGTCCCGCTTTTATGAGCCTCATAATCTTCTCGATCCTTCTTACTCATCAAGTTCCGAATATACTTATTCCAAAAATCGGCATCATCTTTACCATCACGATAAACACGGGCAAGTTCCAAAGACCGTTTTCCTCTCGTACCCAACTTTCCGAATTCTTGGAGCCACGGAGTCAACTCACTCATCAGACCTTTATTGGTGCAACCTTTCTCTATTTCGGCAGGAGCTTTCTCTACCTTATCGAATTCTGCCCAAAGAGCCTGAGCCTCCGTTTCATTCCAATCACCGATTCTGAAAGTCTTGGTTTCCCACGATTCATCGCGGCGATAACCGGTCTCCGTATCGCAAGAATGAATAGCGAATGTCCGGTAGGCCTCCCTTGCTTTCGGCATCAATTCGCCGAGTCCTCTCTCCCAATTATCAATAGGATTATAAGCCGCTATATTCCAAGTATAATCGGCAACCCCGTATAAAGCCAATTTCGAAGCCTCCCCATGTTCCATCGGATTACTTGCTATTCCGCAAAGATCATTGGAATCCAACGAAGTATTCAAGCCATAAACAGGTCCTTGCAAAATAATATTGCGCACATAGTCGGTAACCGGATAATTCCACCAAAAATATGCCGGCCGCTTAATTCTGGAATTAACCCAATCCAAAGTCTCCGGTGTTAAGTCGCTGCATACTACGTCTCCTGTCCAAAACACTTCTATCGACGGATCAAGAGTTTCTCCATAAATAGCAAGACTTCCTTTGCGGTGTGGGGTTTGCCCAAAGCTTGGAATAATCGGTCGGACAAACCGTTAAATATGCTACATCGCCTTTGGACTTCACAAAATCCTTAGTCAATCTATTCAAAAGCTCCGTCTGTCTCACCGGATTTGTCCCTTCGCCCGATATATCGTCGAAAAAGAGGGCGAAAGCCCGTACACCGAGGTCATACATCAAATTAAATTTATTAACGAGGTTTTGATAATCCTCCTCGTTCCATTTAATATCTTGTCCCGGGTGTATCGCCCAGACAAAATCGACCCGATTACGTTTACAAGCCTCTATCAATTCTTTGATATTTCCGGCCTCTTTTTCGGGATATGGAAGCCTCCAATTCGGACAACTGTGGTACGGATCGTCTTTCGGACCGTACAAATAACTATTCATCTTGAACTTTCCATAGAAATCTATCAAAGACATTCTCACCTCATGAGACCACGGCGTTCCATAAAATCCTTCTACTACTCCCCGGTATTTCAAATCGGGGTAATCGTCGATTTCCACATATGGTAATTCACCCGTTACAGTCGCAGGACTCTCGACTAACTGGCGAAGGGTCTGCAAACCGTAAAAAGCTCCCCGCTCGTCATAACCGACGATCGATATACCATTCTTTCCGATATTCATGCGATATGCACCCGAAACAGGTTTTACCCCATACTTAGCCGAAGCCTTCGAACCAAAATCGACGGAGAGTTTTACCCCCTTCTTGTTAAAAGTGACAAAATCCAAATCCTCGGAAAATTTTCCATGCTTATCTTTTAGACACACTCCACCCGAAATATCGAGCCTCCCGGTTGGGTCGAGAACCAGTTTATGAGGAGTAGGGTTAATAATTATCCCTTTATGATCCAATTTTTTACCCGGCACAGCAAAAACGTCTTGCGCTTCCGATCTCTGCGATGCCAAATCGAACTCCGATTCCTGCGCCGAAAAGGTTCCGCACATCAACAAACCGATGCATACCATCAGCGACTTTCTACAATCTATCATTTTCATAAAACTAATTTAAGCATGGAAATTTTACTATCTATCAAATAAACCCCATTAACGGGGTTATCCCTAGCGTTTTTTCAAAAATTTCTTGCTCAACCACCGTCTCACCGGCTCGTCATAAAGTTTCAAACAAAGATAGGCTACCAATATATTCCATACATAAACACACAAGGCTACTTGCCACGTTTCCCCGAATGTAAAATACTGGTTCTCAATCAACCAAGAATAGAACAAATACATAAACGGGTAATGCGTGATATAAAGCGGGAAAGAAATATCTCCCAAAAATTTACATATCCGCGTAGATGTTTTATCGGTCGTGTTTCCCGACGCACCCAATATAATGAGAACAGGAAATACCACGACTATACAAAATGCCTCAAAAAGACCATTCATACATATAGGTTCGACCCCTTCTACATAAGGAACACAAAAACAAAACCAACAATACGAAAGAGCATATCCAGAATGCCCCTCTCACTTTCACCGGTTTGAAATTACGAGACAACAACAGTCCCAAAGAAAACGGGAAAAGCATTCGCAACAGTCCACCCACAAAATTCACCGAATCGAGCGTCCAGCCTACCCCTATCATGCCATACCCCGATACATCGAAGATAGCGAAACAAGCCAGACAGATTCCCAGTAATACGACAAAAACAGTTAACGCCTTAGTATACAAACGACGAATAAACAAAGCATACAAAATATTACCGATATACTCGAAAAATAATGACCAACTGGGACCGTTCAAAGGAAACATTTCACCATTACCCCGAACCTCATAACCTGCACCCGGATAGGCCGGAATGAAAAACATCGCGAAAAGCAAAGCCCACATCACCATCGACGTAGCCACATGAGTCCCGTCCCACTGTTCGCTACCCTGTATACAAAATGTAATCACACCTAAAACTGCACCCATGACAACCATCGGGTGAAGACGAATCAACCGCCGCTTAAAGAAATTTTTTACCGTTAGGCTCTTTCCCCAACGATCGTCATAGGCATAACCGATAACGAACCCCGATAAAATAAAAAAAAAGAAATCCACGGCCAAATATCCATGATTGATGCTTTCTATCAGAGTACCACCGGCAAAAGCATACCCTTCGAAGACATGATACCACACGACCAAAAGCGCGGCTACACCACGCAATCCGTCAAGCAACTCATAATGAGGTTTGGTATCTGAAAACGCAGCAGAAGAAATTTGTTGCATAATGAATTGGTAATTTAGATTTTTGATTTTAGTGATGATTAATATTACGGCAAAATTACAGGACTTATATAATTTAAAAATTTGTCCTATGTCAAAAAATCCTCTGAAAGATCATTTTCGGGCTCCCCTGAGACGACTGAGCGTCGAGAGTGTTATACCCAAATACGATGCAATATACCCAAGTTGAGCTCGCTGGTTCACCTGAGGGAATTGCTGCCTGAACTCCTCATACCGTTCTTTTGCCGATAAAGTCAAACGTTCCTTATGGGAGCGATGCAAACGCCGGTACTCGTCTTGATGAATAATCCGCCCCCAATTAGCCAGTTCGATATTCGTTTCGAACAGCCGACGCAATTTATCCAGAGATATTCTATAAACGACTACATCTTCAAGGGTCTCCACAAATTCTTCGCTCATCTTGTTATAATAGAGTTCGTCCATACTGAACACGATTCCGCCCTCACACGAAAAAAAGAAGTCGTTATCTCTTCTCCGTTCACCAACCAAAACGAGCGAGTCATTCCCTTCCCTATAAAATAAGCCGATTTACAATACATGCCCGCCCTTATCAACTGATACTTCTTGGGAAAACGGCACAAAGTCATGCTCTCTTTCAATGTCCGTATCGTATCATCGGAAATCGGATATAAAGAATTTATCTTATCTATAATACCGGTCATGTAACAATCTTCGATCATTCTCTTTTTCAAAAACGATTTTATACGCTATACTTCACAAATTCCAGTCCAAACAAAACACCCCGGATAACAATCGGCAAGATCGACTTCTTTATCGAATAGGGCAAATACCGAAGAACCCGAACCGGACATAGATGCATATACAGCTCCCTGTTCATATAAACGATCCTTTATCTCTCCTATTTCCGGAAATCGGGCAAACACACTTTCTTCAAAGTCATTGATCAATCTACCTCTCCACTCCTCGACCGGACGGGAAACGGTATCCCTCACCGACTCTTCCGGCAATACCGGAGTAACCAACGAATAAGCCACCGACGTAGGCACGGAGACAGAAGGCTTTACCAATACAATTCGATAGGACTTCAACGACAATTCGATCGGCTCGAACTCATCGCCTATTCCTTTGGCTAATAAAGGTTTATTATGCAAGAAAAATGGGCAATCGGCTCCCAGAGAAGCAGCTTCCTTGTCAAGCTCGTCATCGCTCAACGGCAAACGAAAATAATCTCTCACCATCGCTAACAAAAAAGCGGCATCGGAAGAACCACCTCCTAACCCAGCACCAAAGGGTATGGCTTTATGGAGATAAATAGATATCGGGGGTAACGAAAAACGATGGCTCAATCTTCGCCACGCTTTCATCACCAAATTATTCTGGGGATCACCGTCTATGACCATTCCCGATAAAGACAACTTCGTCTCCTGTTGCGACGTTGGAACAATCTCCAAAGCATCTTGCAACTGAATGGGATAAAATACTGTCTCTATATTGTGATAACCATCGGGACGACGGGCTACGATACGCAACCCCAAATTGATTTTTTGCATTGGGAAATCTAATCATCTATATCCTTGTTTTTCGAGAATCTTTGCGAAAATAACCATTCTCAGTCACATAGGCAACTCCACTCTAAAAAAGAATAAAAATTTCATCGAAGAGAAAATTTATTATAATTTTACCGACATAATAGAAAAACAGAAACAAATGAAAAAAGAACCCTCACCGCCGGTACTATCCTTTTATGCCTATCTGCAATCTCTTTCGGGCAAAATTCTATAAAAGATTTTCTACATCAAAATCCACAATTTTTCGGTAGTACGGCATCTGTTTATTATTGCAACGACACCACAGACACCCCGGCTCCAAAGGATTTCATACCGTTTCACATCGATCATATAGCTCGACACGGTTCACGCACCCACGATTCAAAAAGTATGGTTCCGAACCTGTACAAACTAATGAATAAAGCCGATTCTTTGAACCTTTTTAACCCGGGAAGGCAAACTGCTGCGTAATCAAATCGACACCATCTACCATTTAATGAATCATCGCTGGGGAGACCTCACTCCGCTCGGAGCCCGACAACACCGGGATATGGCTCGTCGCATGTATCACCGCTTTCGTCCGGCGTTTACACCTCAGGACGGCAAAGTGACCCTTGTGGCACAATCGACCACGGTTCCACGCTCCATGGCTAGTATGGCGGCATTCGTCGCAGAAATGAGAGGCTATACCCCCACTGCGGAGTTTTCTATGGATCCCAGCAACGGATATGACAATACCCTGCGATTCTTCAAAGGAAAAGAATACCAACAATATCTCTCGAAAGGCTCATGGAAAAAGATACTCCGAGCCTATCAGGAAAAGCACACACCCACAAGGCTTATCGACCGTATATTCAAGAAAGAGTGGGAACAAATCATACCCGATCCTATTACATTCATGACCCACCTATACGCGTTAACCATCATATTGCCGAATACCGACTACGACATATCCCTATATCCGTGGTTCACAGAAGAAGAAAAATTCGATTTATGGAGTGCGAACAATCTATCGCAATACCTGCGTAAAGCCAACTCCATTCCCGGAAAAGGACTCCCTGTCGCCATTGCGAAACCTCTGTTAAAAGACATGTTGGTTACATCGCAAGCGGCGATCGACGGAAACGGTGTCGAAGCCAATTTACGTTTTGCACACGGTGAAAATACAATTCCTTTACTCGCCCTGTTAGGTATTGAGAATGCAGCCGTTGTAGAAGCCGATCCCGAAAAAGTAGCCGAGGTTTGGCAGGACTTCAAATACAATCCTATGGCGACGAATATCCAATGGATACTTTATAAAAATACCGATGGGAAAAATACTCGTGAAAGTATTGTTCAATGAACAAGAAATAAAATTACCCATCGATTCGGAATATGCACCTTATTACGATTGGGAGCTATTCCAAAAATATTGTGAAAAGCAAATGGCAAAATACCCCGATACGACACCGGCCCTGTAATTAATCGGAAATATCTGCCTGTTGAAAAGTTCATTATAAGATTCGCTCACCAAATTTCCCGATAGCAGAAAGATTGACTACTTTTGTAACGGGAAAGAATTGCTGCATGGAAACTCGAAGAAATTACACTCGCCAGAAAAAGCCTACGCTCCGAAAGTTTCGGAACAAGGCAAGCTACAACCTCAGGACAAAGAGCTCGAAGAAGCCGTGTTGGGAGCTCTCATGCTCGAAAAAGATGCCTATACCACCGTTTGCGACATCTTAAAGCCAGAGTGTTTCTATGAGCCGACCAACCAACTTATTTATAGTGCAATATCCCGGTTGGGAGCACAACAACGCCCCATTGACATGCTCACCGTCACCGAGCAACTGCGACTCGACGGAAAGCTCGATGAAGTCGGCGGAGCCCTCCGTATTTCCGAACTTACCGGACGTGTAGCATCGGCGGCGCACATCGAATACCATGCCCGCATCGTAGCCCAAAAATATTTGGCTCGGGAATTAATCGAATTTTCCAGCGAAATACTCAACAAGGCCTTTGACGAGACCAACGACGTAGATGACCTTATGCAGGAAGCCGAGGGGAAACTCTTTGAAATTTCCCAACGTAACCTGAAAAAAGACGTTACTCAAATAGACCCGGTACTGAGCGAAGCTATCAGACAAATTCAAATAGCAGCCAATCGAAGCGACGGATTGAGCGGACTGCAAACCGGGTTTCACGACATCGACAAAAATTACTTCCGGTTGGCAAAATTCCGACCTCATCATTATCGCCGCCCGTCCCGCTATGGGAAAAACGGCATTCGTCCTTTCTATGGCAAAGAACATGGCTGTCAGCTATAACACGCCGGTGGCTATCTTCTCGCTCGAAATGTCCAATGTCCAGCTTGTCAATCGTCTCATCATCAACACTTGCGAAATCCCCGGCGATAAAATCAAAAGCGGACAGTTGGCCCCGTTCGAATGGGAACGGCTCATGTCTCGTATCGAAATACTGAGGAACGCTCCTATATATATAGACGATACCCCCAGCCTTTCCGTTTTTGAACTTAGGACAAAAGCACGCCGATTGGTTCGCGAGCACGGAATCAAAATCATCATCATAGACTACTTGCAACTGATGAACGCCAGCGGTATGTCCTTCGGGAGCCGAGAACAAGAAGTCAGCACCATATCCCGTTCGCTCAAACAATTGGCAAAAGAGCTTCAAATACCTATCATCGCCCTGTCCCAGTTAAATCGTAGTGTGGAATCCCGGGGTAACGACAAAGACGGTAAAGAAGGGAAACGCCCGCAACTTTCCGACTTGCGTGAATCGGGAGCTATCGAGCAAGATGCCGATATGGTTTGCTTTATACACCGTCCCGAATATTATACGCGGTCCAAGGAAGATGCCAATGGAAACAGCATCGAAGGCTTGGCAGAATTTATCATAGCCAAACACCGTAGCGGTGCGACCGATACCGTGAATATGAAATTCGTCTCTTATCTGGCTCGATTCCAAAATTACGACGAAGACACCCGACTGACCGATTTCAGTGCACCGGTAACCTCGAAGTTCAATACTCCCGACACGAGCACACCATCGGCAGCGCCACTGTCTGGGAACCCCGATTTCCTGAATCCCCCCGGTTCGTCTAATAACGATATACCCTTCTAAAAAGAACTTTTTATCTCCCGACCGATGTTATTCTTTCGAATAACTAATATAGTATGGAGAAAAAACGACAAAAAAAATCTGGACTGCGATAGGTGTAGGCATAGCTATCGCACTACTGTTATATTGGCTCACATTGGCCATTTGGATAGACGATGATACCGATCCCCCATGCCTCCTCCCGTAGAAGAAACATCAAATTGTTAAAATATACTAAAATCGCTCCGGATAAAAACTTTTTGCAATACAAGTGTGTTTTATTATCGAAACCGGGAAAGAAACGGCTCTCCTTAGGGAAAAAGAAGCGAAACGTCGCTTCCGTCGAGCCAAAATCTCCGGTCTGGAAGAGTTAATTTATACGATAATATTCTTGTTTTTGTGTGTTTCATTGGTATTATATTATCCTTTGTTTATTCCTGTAATAAACATTATCCTCTTTCTTGTTTTTTGATATATTTCAAGTAGTAAAGCCCCCGTCGTGAGACGAGGCTTTACTATTTACATTCCCCCATCAACGTATTCCGAGTCTGTTCAATGCTTGCTGGTATCGAATTGCATTTCGTTGATGCTCTGCCAAAGTCACGGCAAAATTATGATAGCCCGAAAAATCCTCTTTGGCACACATATAAAAATACCCGTTCGGTGTATGTGTCAGCACGGCATTGATAGCCTGTTTCGAAGGAATCCGTATAGGGGCCGGGAGGCAATCCCGTAACCCGATAAGTATTATATGGCGATTCTATGGTCAAATGAACATTCAATATGCGTTTCAGCGAAAAATCCCCGTGGGCAAATTTTACCGTAGGGTCTGCCTGCAAAGGCATGCCTTTACGCAATCGGTTCATATAAAGACCCGCAACCTTTCCCATTTCATCACGTTTGTTAGTCTCTTCCTCTACGATCGAAGCCAAAGTCGTCGCTACCTCCACAGGAGTCAATCCCCACCGCTTTGCCTGTTGCTCCCCGCTTTCCTTCCCAATAAATGCGATACTCCCGCTTCATCTTCTGTAAAAAGATTCGGGAGTCACAGTCCAGTAAAACTCATAAGTATCCGGTAAAAACAAAGCCGGGAGAGTCGCTTTCGTAAAACCTAAATCCGCACAAACACTATCGTTGTACAGCAAAGCCAACAACTCCTCTTTCGAAAAAAACAACTGCTCCGATACCCTTTCGGCCAATTGTTCGAGAGTGCGTACGTTATTAAATGTAACTCGTATGGGAGATTGGCTTCCCCTCGACAATTTCAAAGCCATTTGCCGAGCTGTCATACCGGCATGAAGCCGATAAGCCCCTACACGAACATCAGGGATCGAATTTATAAAACGACAGCAAACGTTTTATTCTCGGGATCGAATTCTCATCTGGAATCACCGAATGCAAAAGCACTATCGAGCTGAGCATCATTCCACTTCGGATCAACATAGCACACCGTTTGTTCGGTAATAACAGGATCATACAAATAACTCTTCATTACCGGAATAAACAAACATGCGAGAATCAAAATAAGCCCTCCTGTTATCCAAGCAAATATCTTTATACCTTTATTCACATTCGACATAATAATCCGATTATACACAGCGCAAAAGCACCTTGATGGGACAAAAGTAACGATTATTCCCGAAATAAAATAATGCGAAAAAGTTTGCTGTTTCAAATATTCCGCTTATCTTTGCGCTGCATTTGAAAAAAATGACGTCAACGACAAATCGTCCTTTGGAAGGATGGGTGAGTGGCTGAAACCACCAGTTTGCTAAACTGACGTACTCGAATGGGTACCGGGGGTTCGAATCCCCCTCCTTCCGCAAATGCAAAGTCCATAGCGTAATATATACGCTATGGACTTTTTTTATTTGAATCGATTCCCCCATTGTCAAAATTTCAGAAACGGTCTTTGGAATATTGATACATTGGTTGTAATTTTGGAGCAATAAAATAAAGGTATGAAAAATTTCAAAAATATTCCTTTTGTCGAAATTTACACAGAAAAAACACCTTGTCGAAGAAACAAAATGCACCAATAAAAATGAATATTTTTAATAATATTCCAAGTATTTCAAATCTATTTCAAAATCACATTCAATTTTTGTAGCATGAATTTCAAAATCAAATCAAACAACGTTATGAATTATCAACGATTATTTCTATCGGGAATATTTCTCTCGCTATTCATGCTATCTGCATCCGCAAAGACATTTATCATCGGGAACGATTCGACTACGGTCCGCACCTCCGATACCGATTATGCATGAATTAGAAAAATACGAATGCACATGCCCGATATAGAAGTCGGGAACGGTATATCTTTCCAACCTAAAAACAAAAGCTATAAACTCACGATGCGCATTCGCATGCAAAATTTGGTCGATGTCGACTTCAACGAGAAATTCGAGGCTCAAGATATCGACGCCCGCGTCAAACGGCTCAGGTTACGTTTCGATGGATATATCTATACACCCAAACTCACCTATTTGGTTCAGTTAGGCTTCTCGCCTTACGATATGAAAACGCTGCCCAATGGGAACAACAACATCGTACGCGACGCAATGATTTACTACGTTCCCAACTCGACATGGAATATCGGTTTCGGACAAACCAAAATACGGGCGAATCGCGCCCGAATAAACTCTTCGAGTGCCCTACAATTCGTAGATCGTTCCATTGTAAACTCCGAATTCAATCTCGACCGCGATTTCGGTATCTTCGGAGAATATAATCAACATCTATTCGGCTCTTTGGATTTAGCGGCCAAAGCCTCTATTACTACCGGAGAAGGCAGAAACTGGGGAAACAATAAAGGGAGTGGACTCGCATATACGGGACGCATAGAACTATTCCCACTGGGACGATTCACCGGGAAAGGAGATGCTATGGAAGGCGATTATGAACGAGAACAAACGCCCAAAATCCTTTTAGCGGGAGCATACAGCTATAACGACCGAGCTCTTCGGGCACAAGGTTCCAATGGGGACAAATTACTGTTTGACCAGACCCGTAACCTTTCTTCCTATTTTGTCGACTTCATCTTCAAATATCAAGGATTTGCTTTTTATACCGATTTCATGGGGCGTATATCATCTTCCTCTCCGCTCATTAAATCGGGCGAAAATGTAGAACAATATGTCCTCACTGGAATGGGGCTCAACGTACAGGCAAGTTATCTCTTTCGTTCCAATTGGGAAATCGCATTGAGAAACTCTACCATCATGCCGGATAAAGAAGTACAGCCTTATGCCAATTATCGCAGTCACAACCAATCGACGTTCGGTGTCACGAAATATCTGATAGATCACAGATTAAAAGTACAAGCCGACCTGTCTTACAATTACAAAAATGAATTTGTCGATTCCGATTATAATCGCTGGCAATTAAGATTTCAGATAGAACTCGGCTTTTGACAAATCGACATAAGCAACCTAACACCTAAACAGTATATAAAATGTCCTCTCAGTACGATTTCGACACAATTATCGACCGGCATCACACCGGAGCTATGAAAACCGATGTTCTCTGTGAGCGCTATGGTCGGGAAGATCTCATTCCTTTATGGATTGCCGACATGGATTTTGCGGTCGCCCCCTGTATAACGGATGCTCTCGTACGCCGGTTACAACACCCGGTTTACGGATATGCCGAGGCTCCTGCGAGCTATTGGCAATCCATTATCGATTGGCTCGACTACCTGCATGGCTGGAAAGTAAAAGAGAATGGATCACCTATATCCC
>VOFI01001437.1_pt1 | contig 42001 bp, 56 predicted proteins | sample 5384131 | NCBI WGS metagenome assembly VOFI01 (sample SAMN12384728, study PRJNA508395) | human gut metagenome | isolation source: healthy gut H | host: Homo sapiens | reverse complement strand
GAAGCTTTTGTAACCTGAAAATAAGGCGAAGATAAAAAATCCCCGCGCGAAAGCGCGGGGATAGCCTTTGTAAAGCAATAAAGCTAAAGCGTAAAAGCATTCTGATTCCCGTCGCCTTTGCAGTCGGGACGCCAAAGCGCCCTATTGTTCAGTACGATTTCTGGCAAGGCCTTTCCATTCGGCAGGGCACAGCGCGCGCCGCCTCATAGTTAGGCTGTGTTATGCTGGCGTCACGGGGAATGTCTTATCTAGATATTACGGGAGTGTTTTTGCCTATACCTTCGAGGCCAACGTGAACGTGGACGTGCCGGATTATTCCATTCCCGCCACTATGGGCCATGAGCTGAGCCACCTGCGGGGCGATATATGCGGGAGGACGAAGCTAACTTTTTGGGCTATCTTTGCTGCCGGGAAAGCAGCCATCCGGATCTGCGGTACTCTGCCGCCATGCTGGCGTTCACCCATGCAACCAACCAGCTTTACCGGCAGGATCCAGAAGCGGCCCAAGAGATTTTCGACGGCATGGAAGAGGGCGTCCGCAGGGACCGGGCTTACAATTCCGCTTACTGGGAACGGTTTGAAGGCCGGCTGTCGGAGGTTTCCAGAACGGTGAACAATACCTATTTGCAGGCCAACAGCCAGGAGGATGGTGTACAAAGCTACGGCCGTATGGTGGATCTGCTTTTGGCGGACCAGCGGCAGAAAAGATCGAAATAAAACGCCGTGGTTAAACGTGCTGTAAGCTGTAAATATTCGGAGCAGAGTATGCCGCGGGTTAACTGTGAACATAACTTGAACAATTTGTTAAATACCTCCTGAACGCCGTTCGGGAGGTATTTTTTTCTTGACAAGGCTATCACAAAATCCTTATAATTAATAATTAGATTGTCAAACTAATTATCGGCTTGTTCTCAGGAGGTGACGTAATGATCTGCCAGAATTTAGTTGAGGAGCTGGAGGAAGCCTACACCCTCATCACGGTTGTGGAGGAGGAAATGGTGGAAAACGCAAAAAAGCTGGATCTCTCCTTGGCTGAGGTTCATATCTTTGCAGGCGATTGGGAAAAATAAGGAAAAAGGCAGGACGATCAGCGAGTTGGCGGCAGAGCGTTATATCACCTTGTCCTCTGTGACCATCGCGGTGAATAAACTGGCCCGCAAGGGGTATGTTCTGAAAACCAAGGCCCAGCGGGATGGCCGGGTGGTATATGCCAGGCTGACAGAGCAGGGAGAGCGGGTGGACCGTCTCTACCGCAGGTTTCACCAAAGCCTCGCCCACAACATGGTGGAGGGCTTTTCGGAAGAGGAAAAACAGGTGCTGCTGAAGGGAATTGGCCGGTTGAACAATTTTTTACAGCACAGAATTGAAAAAATGGAGGCCAGCAAATGAGTTTTCGAATCATCGGAACAGGGCGCTGTGTTCCGGAATACGTTTTGACCAACGAGGAAATTTCTACCATGGTGGAGACCAGCGACGAATGGATCAGCACGCGCACAGGCATTAAGGAAAGAAGAATCTGCACCAAGGAAACCATCACCGATCTGGCGGTAACGGCGGCGAAAAAACGCTTTGGAGGACGCGAAGGCTGCTCCCGAGGAGCTGGATATGATTATCTGCGGAACCATCCGGGGGGAGTTTATCAGTCCATCCGAGGCCTGCGTGATACAGAAAAAGCTGGGCGCCAGATGTCCGGCCTTTGACGTAAACGCGGCCTGCTCCGGCTTTCTTTACTGCATGGATGTAGCCGCCGGCTTTTTTGCCCGGAAACGGGTGAAAAAGGTGCTGGTCGTTTGCGCTGACAACGTGAGCAACTGCTCTGACTGGAACGACCGGGCAACCTGTGTGCTCTTTGGCGACGGCGCCGGCGCGGCAGTGCTTGCCGAGGGCACGATCTGCTGTCTATTGAGCTGACCACCACAGGAGATTATGAGTATCTTAGAATTCCCAGAGGGGAAAACGCCTGCCCCATGTACCGGCATCCGTCGGAACGGCCGGTGCTCCACATGAACGGCCGGGAGGTTTATAAATTCGCGGTAAACGCCATGGTTACCGGGCTGCAGAACGCAGTGGCCGCCGCGGGGCTGAAGGAAAGCGACATTGACCATGTGATGCCCCATCAGGCTAACATGCGGATTATCGAGGCGGCTAAGGCTAAGCTGTCCTTTGCGCCGGAGAAATATTTTTATAACATCACCCGTTACGGCAATACGTCGGCGGCCTGTATTCCCCATGATGCTGATGAGGCCAACCGGGCCGGAAAGCTGAAAAAGGGCGATTATATCGCGATGGCTGCCTTCGGGGGAGGCCTGACCAGCGGAAGCGCCGTGCTGAGATGGAATGCGGAGTGATATCGATGGCGTTGGAAACGATTAAAAAGCTGTTAGCTAATTACAAGCATATCGACGAAAGCCTTATCACCCGGGAGACGACCTTTGAAAGCATCGGCATTGATTCTCTGGATACCGTGGATCTGGTGATCGATTTGGAAGAGGCTTTTCACATCATCATCGAGCGGGATGAGACGATTGAAACGGTAGGCGAGCTTGTGGATATTATCGACGAGCTCAGCTGTCAGGAGGGATAAAATGAGTAAAATCGCGTTTGTATTTTCCGGACAGGGGGCGCAGGCTCCCGGTATGGGAAAGGAGCTGTATGACTGCTCCCCAGCCGCGAAAGCGGTGTTTGACCTGGCGGACAGCATCCGTCCCGGCACCTCCCAGCAGTGCTTCGAGGGCACCCAGGAGGAATTGAACGTCACGATCAATACCCAGCCTTGCCTGTTCGCCTGCGACCTGGCGGCGGCGAAAGCGGCCCAGGAACGGGGAATCCAGCCGGACTGCGCGGCGGGCTTCTCTCTGGGAGAGGCGGCGGCTGTCGCGTTCAGCGGTATGCTCACAGAGGCGGAGGCCTTTTCCATGGTGTGCAAACGGGCGGAGCTGATGAACGAGGCGGCTCAGAAGAATCCGGGCGCTATGGCGGCGGTGATGAAGCTTTCTCCCCAGCAGGTGGAGACGCTCTGCGGGCCGATTGAAAATGCCTGGCCGGTGAACTACAACAGTCCCAAGCAGACGGTGGTGGCGGCTTCGGCCGATACCATCGACCAGGTGGTGGAGGCGGCCTCAGCCCAGCAGGGGCAGGGCGGTCAAGCTGGCGGTCAGCGGCGCGTTCCACTCTCCGCTGATGCATTCCGCCGCCGACGGCCTGAGAGAATACCTGGCTTCGGTTTCCCTAAGGGAAGAGAGGCTTCCGGTATACGCTAACCTTACCGCCGAGCCCTACGGGGAGGATAAAAAGGAAACCATGGCGGCCCAGTGCGAAAATCCAGTGCGGTGGCAGAAAACTATTGAGAATATGATAGCAAACGGCGTTGACACCTTTATTGAGGTAGGGGTCGGAAAGACGTTAGCTGGGCTGATTAAAAAGATTAATCCCGAGGTAACGGTATATCAAATTGAAAATAAGGAGGGACTCGACGCGGCAGCAGAAGCGTTGGGGAAATAACAATGATGGATTTAACAGGAAAAACCGCGCTGATTACCGGCGCATCAGAGAATCGGCAAGGCCATCGCCTTAAAAAGCTGGCGGGTCAGGGCGCCAATATCGCCATCCCCTATTTAGGCGACCCGGCGGAGGCGGAGCAGGCCCAAAAGGAAATCGAGACCCTTGGGGTCAAGTGCGTGATGTATGTCTGCGACGTTTCCAGCTTCGAGGCTTCAAGGAAGTGGTGGAAAAGGTTATCGAGGAATTCGGCGGCGTCGATATTTTGGTGAACAACGCCGGCATCGTACGGGATAAGCTGATCCTCTCCATGAAGGAAGAGGATTTCGACATGGTTATCAATGTAAACCTGAAGGGTGCTTTCAATATGATCAAGCACACCTACTCCCACTTTATGAAGAAGCGCAGAGGCAGAATCATCAGTATTTCTTCCATCGTGGGCCTGAACGGCAACGCGGGCCAGGCCAACTACTCCAGTTCCAAGGCCGGCCTGATTGGCCTGACCAAATCCACCGCCAAAGAGCTTGGCGGCAGAAACATCACTGTCAACGCTATCGCTCCCGGGTTTATCGATACGGATATGACCCAGCAGCTATCCGACAAGGTAAAGGACGCCATGAAGGCGCAGATCCCCATGAAGCGTCCCGGCACCCCGGAGGATATCGCCAATCTCGCCCTGTTCTTAGCCTCGGATGAAGCCTCCTATATTACCGGCGAGGTCATCCGGGTGGACGGCGGCTATGCAATGTAAGGAGGAGCCAGAGTGAATCGAGTAGTAGTCACGGGAATCGGCGCGGTGACCCCTATCGGCAACGACGCCCAAACCACTTGAAGGGGATGAAGTCGGGCAAAAACGGCATCGGCTTTATCACCCGGTTCGATACGGAGGAATTTAAGGTTAAGGTGGCGGCGGAGGTCAAGGATTTCGACCCCACTCTTTATTTGGAAAAGAAAGAAATCCGAAAAACCGATCTTTATACCCAGTACGCCCTGGCCGCCGCGTCCCAGGCTGTGGAGGACAGCGGCATTATCGGCACTGTGGAGCCGGAACGGCTGGGAGTCTATGTCGGCTCCGGAATCGGCGGCATGACCACCTTTGTGGAAAACTGCAAAAAGCTGTTTGACGGCGGCCCGAAAAAGGTATCTCCGTTTTTTATCCCTTCTATGATCGCCAATATCGCCGCCGGCACCATTGCCATTAAGCATAACGCTCAGGGCCCGTCTATGTGCGTGGTAACCGCCTGCGCCACCAGCACACATACCATCGGCGAGGCGTTCCACGCAATCCGCTACGGCTACGCCGACGCCATGATCGCCGGCGGCGCGGAGGCCACCCTGAATGAGCTGGCTATCGCCGGCTTCACCAGCTGCATGGCGCTGTCCACCATCAACGATCCCCAGCGGGCCTCTATTCCCTTTGACAAGCGGCGGGATGGCTTTGTTTTGGGAGAGGGCTCCGGTATCCTGATTCTGGAGGAATATGAGCACGCTAAGGCAAGAAACGCGAAAATCTATGCGGAAATCGTAGGCTACGGCAATACCGACGACGCTTACCACATCACCGCTCCCCATCCGGAGGGCAAGGGCGCCAGCAACGCCATTAGGCTTGCCCTGGAGGAAGCGGGCTTCCATAAGGAAACGGACAGCCTGTATCTGAACGCCCATGGCACCAGCACAGAACTGAACGATAAAGGCGAGACCATGGCGGTAAAAAAGGCTTTGGGGGACAAGGCCTATGATATCTATATCAGTTCCACCAAATCCATGACCGGCCATATGCTGGGCGCCGCTGGCGCCGTGGAAGCTATTGCCAGCGTGATGGCGCTGAAGGAGGGCGTGATCCCGCCCACCATTGGCTATCAGGAGCCGGATCCGGAGTGCGACTTGAACTACGTGCCCAACCAGGCGGTGGAGGCGAAGGTGGACTTCGCGGCTTCCACGTCTCTGGGCTTTGGCGGGCACAACGGCTGCCTGGTATTCAAACGCGTTGAGGAAAAGGGAGAGTAAAGCATGAACGTAAAAGAGATTAAAACCCTGGTGGGAATTATGGAAGACAGCAGCCTGACTGCTCTGGAGATCGAGGTCCCGGATCTGAAGCTTCGCCCGGAGCGCAGCGCCGGAACCGGCAGCGTGGCGGAGGTGCTTCAGCCGCCGGTATATTCCGTGCCTGCGGCCGCACCGGCCCCGGCGCCGGAAGCCGTTCCGGCGGCGTCTGCCGCGCCTGTCCAGCCTGCCGCCGCAGAGCCGCAGGCCGCGGCCAGGGAGAACGCTTTCTATAAAGAGATCAAAGCGCCTATGGTAGGCGTATTCTATACCTCCTCCGCACCGGAGGCGGAGCCTTACGTGACAAAGGGCTCTCAGGTGAAAAAAGGCGATGTGGTGTGCATTATCGAGGCCATGAAGCTGATGAATGAGATCGCCGCCGAGGAAGAGGGCCAGATCGTGGAGGTCTGCGTCCAAAACGGCCAGATTGTGGAATACGGCCAAACCCTCTTTAAACTTTCCTGAAAGGAAGATGGAAGATGAATCGGGAAGAAATTATGCGGATTATTCCTCACCGCCCGCCTATGCTGCTGGTGGACGAGGCGGAAAAAAAAGGATGAAAACAGCTGCCGCGGCTCCTACACCGTAAAAGGGGACGAGTGGTTTTTGCAGGGGCATTTTCCCGGCAAGCCTACTGTTCCGGGCGTAGTGCTGTGCGAAATGATGGGCCAGGCGTGCGCCGTGATCCTGGCGGATAAGGTGCAAGGGAGCATCCCTTATTTCACCGGCATAAAAAACGCAAAGTTCAAGCATCCGGTGCTGCCAGGCGATACCCTGGAAATTGAGTGCGCCATGACCAAGAACCGGGGCGCCTTCTATTTTGCCGAGGGCAAGGGCAGCGTCAACGGAAAGGTGTGCGTCCAGGCGGAGTTTTCCTTTGCGCTGGTAAAGCCGGAAGAATAAAGGAGTGTGACACCTTGTTCTCTAAAATTTTAATTGCAAACCGGGGAGAAATCGCGGTTCGGATTATCCGGGCCTGCCATGAGATGGGTATCTCCGCCGTGGCGGTCTACTCCGAAGCGGATAAAAACGCCCTGCATGTCAGCCTAGCGGATGAAAGCTACTGCATCGGCGGCCCCCAGGTAGGAGACAGCTATCTCAACATGGCGGCGATTTTAACGGTGGCGGTGGCTACCGGCGCCCAAGCCATTCACCCGGGCTACGGCCTGCTTTCGGAAAACGCCAAATTTGTTTCCCTGTGCGAGAAGTGCAATATCGCCTTTATCGGACCAACCTCGCAAATGATCTCCCAAATGGGGGATAAGGATATGGCCCGGAAAACCATGAGAAACGCCGGGGTCCCCGTGACGCCTGGCTGCGACATCATCACCGATATCAAGGAAGCGGCGGCGGTAGCCGAGAAAATCGGCTATCCGGTTTTGATTAAGGCAAAGGCGGGCGGCGGCGGCAGAGGCATCCGCCTGGTATCGTCTCCGGACGCGTTTGAAAACGCCTTTTATTCTGCTTCCAGCGAGGCTCAGAGCGCCTTTGGAGACGGCGCCTGTTATATGGAAAAATACTTGAACCCGGTCAAGCATATTGAAATGCAGATCCTTTGCGACCAGTACGGAAATGTGGTATGCTTGGGAGAACGGGAGTGCTCCGTTCAGCGAAAAAACCAGAAGCTCATTGAGGAAAGCCCCTCTCCGGCTATCACGCAGGATACTCGTCAAAGGATGATCCAGGTGGCAGCCAAGGCCGCTAAAACAGTCGGCTATGTGGGAGCCGGAACCATCGAGTTTTTATATGATCAAAGCGGAAATTTTTATTTTATGGAAATGAATACCCGGCTCCAAGTGGAGCATCCTGTTACTGAAATGGTGACAGGCATCGATTTGGTTCAGTGGCAGATTCGGGTGGCGGCCGGAATCGAGTTGAGCTTTTCTCAGGAAGACATTCAATTAAAGGGCCACGCAATCGAGTGCCGTGTCAACGCCGAGGATCCTGCTCACGGTTTCCGCCCAAGCTGCGGCCAGATCCAATTTCTGCACATTCCCGGAGGACCGGGCGTACGGTTTGAAACCGCCGTGTATCCCGGCTATTTTGTTCCGCCGTTTTATGATTCCATGATCGGCAAGCTGGTGGTTCACGGAGATACCCGGGACCAGGCGATCCGGAAAATGAAAACCGCTCTCGGAGAGCTGGTAATCGAGGCTGAGAAGCTGCAAAGCCAAGGAGCCGATTGCCTTGGCGGACGCCCGGATTTTCCGCGGCACGCCGTCAGGAGCTGCCCAGCTTAAAAAATTCCGGGAATTTGACAGCCGGCTTCGTAAGCCGGTTTCCCGTATACGGTTATGATAAAAGGAGGGAAAATGCTGTGAAACCCAGTGATTTTACCCAATTGACGGATACCATATCCAATTCCATATCTCAGACCATTTCCAATACCTTAAGCAGCATCCCGCTGAATTCCCTGTTCAAAAAGCCGAAAAACGAGCTGGAGGGAGAGCAGCAGGCTCAGGGACCCAGTGTTCCCGACGACCTATGGATCAAGTGTCCCGCCTGTAAAACCATGCTGCTTTCCTCCGATTTAAGAGAGGATTTGTTTGTGTGCCGGAAGTGCGGCCATCATTTCAAGGTTACCGCCCGGCAGCGCATCCGGATTTTGACGGACCGGCACAGCTTTCACGAACGGGATAAGGAACTGGAGTCTGTAAGCCTGATCGGTTTTCCCGGCTATGACAAAAAGCTGGAAAACGCTAGGAAGAACAGCGGAGAGAAGGAATCCGTAGTCTGGGGAACCGCTGAAATCGATGGGAATCCATGCGTGCTGTGCGTCATGGACAGCAACTTTATGGCAGGCAGCATGGGAACCATTACCGGGGAAAAATTTCCCGTGCCTTTGAATACGCTGCGGACCACCGGCTGCCGGCGGTTGTGTTTACCGCCTCCGGCGGAGCCAGAATGCAGGAGGGAATCCTTTCCCTGATGCAGATGGCCAAAACCAGCGGCGCGGTAAAGCGTCATTCAGACGCGGGGCTTTTGTATGTCACGGTGCTCACAGATCCCACCACCGGCGGGGTAACCGCCAGCTTCGCCATGGAGGGCGACATTATTCTGGCGGAGCCGGGGGCTTTGGTAGCCTTTGCCGGCCCCAGGGTAATTGAGCAGACTATCCGGCAGAAGCTGCCTCAGGGCTTTCAGCAATCGGAATTTCTTGAGGAGAAGGGCTTTGTGGACGCGATTGTCCACCGCTGGGAAATGAAAAAGACTTTAGCGCATATCTTACAGCTTCACAAAAAGGAGGAACCGGAACATGACGGCCTATGAGCGGTTATGCGCGGCCCGGGATCAGAACCGGCCCACTGCAATTGAATACATACGCCGTATGTTCGGTGAAAGCTTTTTAGAGCTTCACGGAGACCGGCGGTATGGAGATGACAAAGCTGTGCTGGCGGGCATCGCCAGCCTGAACGGGATGCCGCTGACGGTAATCGCACTGGAAAAGGGTAGGAACGTCAAGGAGCGCGTGGCCCGCAATTTCGGCTCCGCACATCCGGAGGGCTACCGTAAGGCTCTGCGCCTGATGAAGCAGGCGGAAAAATTTCAACGGCCGGTGCTGTGCCTGATCGATACCTCCGGCGCTTACTGCGGCCTGGGGGCCGAGGAGCGGGGACAGGGCCAGGCTATCGCTGAAAATCTGATGGAAATGATGACGCTGAGAACCCCGGTGCTCGCCCTGCTGATCGGAGAGGGAGGAAGCGGCGGCGCTTTGGCGCTGGCTGTGGCCGATCAGGTCTGGATGATGGAAAACGCGGTGTATTCCGTGATTTCTCCCGAGGGCTGCGCCAGTATCCTATGGAAAGATTCCTCAAAGGTGGCGGACGCCGCCGAGTGTTTGAAGCTGACCTCTCACGACCTTTATAAAATGAATGTGATTGAGAAGATTATCCGGGAACCGAAAACGGCGGATAGTGGACGGCTTTATGAAAGCCTGGGAAATCTTATTTACGAGACCTTCCAGGAGGCGAAAAAGCTTCCGGTGGAGCAGCTGCTGGAGCGGCGCTATCAAAGATTTCGAAAATTTGGGGCGGGAAATTAATCCCGCCCTTTTTGTTGGGATATTCCAGTAAAATCTGCCAATAATGTGAATAAGAGTAAAAACGACGGGAGGGCGTTTCTTGGGGCAGATTACCATTGTTCATTGCGGAGTGAAAAATAAAAACGGGATTATGAGCAGAGTGCTTAGACGGGCGCTGTCCGCCTACGGCGGCGTACAATGGTTCGACGGCGCCGCTGTTTCCTGCCCGGATCAAACGCCCCGATTCCTGCTTTATGAGTGCACAGGCATTCCCCAAATTACCTCGGGAGCGGGAATCTTAGTTTTTGACAATGGCTTTGTGTATTCTCAGGAAGCCAGCCGCGCGTTTTCCGATGGCTTTGTTCCCATTCTGGAAGGAGAAAATAAGGAGGCGGCCAAGGCTTTGAAAGGCACGGGAAAGATCGCCGTAACCTGTTCGCCCTCTGCCAGAGGAACGCTAAGCATCGCCAGCCTGGATTACGAAAGGGCGGCGGTCAGCCTGCAGCGTGATTTGCGGATTCTGGATGGCAGCGTGGTGGAGCCGATGGAGATCATTGTAGGCCTGTCGCAGAAAACGCCGGCTTATCCTCTGATGGCGGCGTGCGGGATTCTTCTGCTTTCCGGCGTGGAAGGAAGCTATTATTTTTAGCCATATATTTTCCAAATGCTTTGCCAATTTTTTTCTGTACTAAAAAATGAAAAGGTACACACAATACTATTGCAAACGCGAGAAAAAGAAATTTTGAAAACAAAACAAACAAATTAAGGAGTGTACTTTCTAATGGCTAGAAATTCTGTGATCGTTCCTGAAGCGAAGGAAGCTATGAACAAGTTTAAGATGGAGGCTGCTTCCGAAGTTGGCGTAAACCTGAAGCAGGGCTACAACGGCGACTTGACCTCTCGTCAGGCTGGTTCCGTCGGCGGCCAGATGGTTAAGAAAATGATCCAGCAGTACGAGCAGAGCATGAAATAACTTCGGGAAACCGAACCTTTTGCTTTGATAAAGCTGTAAACCCTAAGGAGCCCGAGCCCTCATTGGAGGACTCGGGCTCCTGCTTCAGGCCGGGACCGGCGTTCCGGTTAGAGCCGTTAAGGAAAGCTTTTAAAGTGTCTCAAAATGCCGCTATTTGTATTTTGATAAATAAAATATACTTTTAGTATATAAATTACCCTTGCTGATTGGCAAAAAACAGCTTTTGCCATAAAGAAGCATATAGGTCAAAAAGAGCGTACAGGCCGGGGAAAAGGCGGGCCTCTCAGCCGTTCTCCATGACCATTTGCGGTTCGTATAAATGTCCTTGCCTGATAATGAAACATCTGAAAAAAGCTTATTAACGGCAGTTGTCAACGATTAGACTACATCCATATTTGAGTTGATCAGCCTTGAGTCCGGAAGCTGTCGGCAAAAGGGTAAAGCAGACCATAAGGAATGGGAGGATAGCCTCACTATCCTCCCATTTAGCTGCACAGGTCCTCCAGCAGCTGGTTTAAGTCCTCTTTGCTTTGCTGACGCGGATCCCCTTTTCTAAAAAGCTCCTGGTCCACCGGGGGTAGGGCGGACACATCGAGCTCTACAGTTTTAATCGGAGCGTCTTCCCCTTCACAGTATACGCAAAGAGAGTTGCCCTCGCTCTTAATGATATAGCGGGTCACCTTTGCATTGGCTTCGGGGACGGAGGAAGGAATCTGAGAACTGGCTTTTTCGCTGGAAGCAGTAGGGGAAGAATTTACGGGGGCTTGTACGGAATTTTGGGGAGAAAGCGCCAAAACGCATACAAAAGTTAAGGCGACCAAGCCGCAAACGACCCCCACGATCACTTTACTGGCGTTTTGCATAAACGCATCACCTCGACAAATATTGTTTGAAGGAATTGTTAAATTATGCAAAATTAACCGGAAACTATTTTTTTATTTCTAAACTGTGGTATAATAAAAAAGATTAAATTTTGGCAAAAGCCAGGAAATAGGAGGCGAAAGTCGTTGCGAAAAACGGATATCAGCCGGTATACCGGAGCTCCGGTTCCCAATGGACGTCACCCTTCATCAGGAACAACGGCAAAGAAAACAGCAGGAATTGTGTTCTCAACGATTTTTAAAATCATTGGGTCTATCTTGCTGATTATGTTTTTACCGGAATTATCGTTGGCTCCTCGGTGCTGATTAACATCTTTAAGATGGCCGATAATACGGTGGATGTGGATTTGCATACCTTAAAGCTGGATCTGACCAGCTTTATTTACGTCAACGATGAAAACGGCAATCCGGTGGAATATCAGTCGGTTTACGCTGGGGAAAGCCGGATTTGGGTGGATTACGACAACATTCCCGAAGCGATGAAAAACGCGATTATCGCTATTGAGGACAAGCGTTTCTACGACCACAAGGGTGTGGACTGGATTCGCACCGGGGGCGCTGTATTAAACCTAGCTACCGGCGGCGGTAATTCCGGCGCGGGCGGCGGTTCCACCTTGACGCAGCAGCTCATTAAGAACCTGACCAACCGGAATGACGTCAGCATTACCCGCAAGGTAACAGAAATATTCAGCGCCTTGGAGTTTGAGAAAAGATACAGCAAATCTGAAATTCTGGAGGCTTATCTCAATGTAGTTAACTTTGGCAGCGGCACTAACGGGGTGCAGGCAGCGGCAAAGCTGTATTTCAATAAGGATATCAAAGACTGCTCGATCGCCCAATGCGCCGCTATTGCGGCCATTCCCAACAACCCGGTCTGGTATACGCCGCTGGTTTATCCAGAAAACAACAAAGAGCGCAGGGAAAATATTCTGGATCAGATGCATCAGCAAGGAATGATCACACAGGAAGAATACGACCAGGCTATGCAGGAATCCGCTGCCATGACCTTTGTTGGATATACCGATGACAATGTGGTGGACAATGTGCCTATCGACGATTGGTATGTGGAGGCGATGCTCAACGATGTAGCGGAGGATTTGGCGGAGGCCCTCAATGTGGATGAGGACAACGCTATGTACATGCTCATGCACAACGGCTATAAGATTTATTCCGCCATGGATGTGGAGACCCAGAGAATGGCGGAGGAGGTGCTGTCCACTCCGGAGCTGATGCCTCCAGATGAGGATATCCAATTCGGCTATGTGATGATGGAATACGACGGCAGAGTCCTGGCTTCGGTGGGCCAGCGCGGCAAAAAGGAAGGAAATCAGCTGTGGGACTTCACCACCAGCGATGACCGTCTGCCGGCCTCCAGCTTTAAGCCGCTGAGCGCTTACGCTCCAGCTATCGATAAGGGTCTTTTGAACTATTCCAGCCTGGTGCTGGATCAGCCCTTGAAAAATATCCCGGGTACCGAGGGCGAGTGGCCGCCTAACTGGTATACCGGCTATAAGGGACAAATTCCGGTAGAGTACGCTTTGGAGATTTCATCCAACGCGGCCGCCGCACAGACGGTCAACCTTTTGGGCTTGGAAAACAGCTTTGATTTTGTTACCAACACCCTGCATCTAGACTCTTTGAAGGCGCCGGAGGATTTGACCTATTCCGCGATGGCTACCGGAGCCGGATACCACGGCGTTCCTGTCCGAGATATGACGGCGGCGTTCCAGATCTTTGGTAACGGCGGCGTTTATAACGAGCCGTATATGTACTATTATGTAGAGGACAACAACGGAAACGTGGTGCTGGATAACCGGAACAAGCAGGGCGAACAGGCGATTAAGAGCACTACCGCCACCATTATGCGCCACCTGCTCCAAAACGTTACCACCGGCGCCGAGGGTACCGGCGGTATGGCGAAGGTGCCCGGCTGGCTCACCTACGGCAAAACTGGTACCACGGATGAGAATGAATATAACTGGTTTATCGGCGGCACCCGCCACGCGGTGGCCGGCCTGTGGTGCGGTTATGAGACTCCCGCGCCGATTGGCTATGAAACCAATTATTCAAAAACCGTTTGGCGGGAAATCATGACCCGCTATTTGGCGGATAAGGATCCCAACGACGATTTTATCGACGATCCTAATGTGGTGTCTAGAGCCTATTGCAAGCAGACCGGCAAGCTTGCCGGGGATAAGTGCTCTGATACCGGGATAGGTTACTATGATATCAGTAATCTGCCGGCGGTTTGTGACGGCGTCCATCCGAATTCCAGCTCTTCTGACCTGAACAGCAGCCAGGTAGCGTCTATCCCCAGCTCGTCCGTACCGTCGTCTATCCCATCGGATATTCCATCCAGTGAAGAACCGTCGTCTGAGGAGCCGGTTTCCAGTGAAGATCCGTCGTCGTCTTCCTCTGAGCCTTCCAGCTCTGAGGGAACATCCAGTGAGCCGTCAGCCTCGGAAGATGGTTCCGCAACGGATCCAAGTGAATAGGAATCGCAGGCTTTAGCGGGGAGAAGGATTCTCCCCGCTTTTTTGTAATGGATTGGTTCCCAAAAAACTGGCGGTTCCCTTTTTCTGTATTTTGTGTTATGATAAAAGAGAGTAATCAGGAGTAAACATGAGAAATCCTGAGATTTTGAGAGATAATTTCGAATAACCTCGAATTTTTGCCGATAACCCTGTTTGAAAGCATTGCCGTAAGATGGTAAACTGTATTTCGTGACAGCACAATCGTATCTGAGAGGTGGACGGTTTGAACCAGGCAAAATTATTGTTGGTGTCGGCGGATGCCTTGCCGGAGGTGTTCCGGCGGGTTGTGGAAGCGAAGCAGTATTTGATGTCAGGCGCGGCTGCCAATACTTCCGAGGCCGCTAGAATGGCGGGAATATCCCGCAGCGCCTATTACAAATACAAGGATTCCGTTTATCCCTATCAAAGCAAGGGGGCCAGCCGTCTGGTGACCATTCACGCAGTGCTGGAGGATCGTCCCGGTGTGCTGATGGCGCTGATTTCCTCTTTTTATGACGCCGGCGCCAACATCCTAACGGTGAATCAAAATATCCCGGTGATGGGTGCGGCGCTGGTTTCCATTTCCGCCAGAGTGGATACCGTAAAAATTCCGGTGGATTTTCTGCTGGATTCCCTGAGAAAAGTCGACGGGGTTCAAACCATTGAAAACATTACAGGCGAACAGTAAAGCTGAAAGGCGTGAGAATATGGTAAAAGTAGCAATTATGGGATATGGTGTGGTAGGCTCCGGGGTAGCCCAGGTGTTGACCGACCATTATGACAGCATCGCCGGGCGGGCAAAAGAGGAGATTGATATTAAATATATCCTGGATCTCCGGGATTTTCCGGATAGTCCTTTTCAAGGCAAGTTCATTAAGGATTTTGCCGTTATTTTAAACGATCCGGAGGTCCGGGTCGTAGCGGAGGTCATGGGAGGGCTTCACCCGGCCTACGATTATGTAAAGGCTCTGCTGGAAGCGGGAAAAAGCGTGGTGACCTCCAATAAGGAGCTGGTCGCCGCCAAGGGCGCGGAGCTTTTAAAAATCGCCCAGGAGAAAAACGTAAACTTCTTATTTGAAGCCAGCGTAGGCGGCGGTATCCCGATTATCCGGCCAATCAGCCAGTGCCTGGCCGCCAATGATGTGATTGAAATCGCCGGCATCCTGAATGGTACCACTAATTTTATCCTGACCAAGATGATCCGGGAAAATATGAAGTTCGAGGACGCTTTGGCCCTGGCACAAAAGCTTGGCTACGCGGAAAGAAATCCTGCCGCCGATATTGAGGGGGCGGACGCCTGCCGGAAGATTTGTATTTTGGCGAGCCTGGCGTTCGGCAAGCACGTATATCCGGAGCAGGTACATACTCAGGGAATCACGAAGATTACCCTGGAGGATGTGGCTTATGCGGCGGCCTGGGGCGGCGTTATTAAGCTGATCGGCCAGGTAAAGAAGCTGGACAATGGTAAAGTGGAAATCGTGGTGGCGCCTATGTTTATTTCCCACGAAAGCCAGCTGTCCAGCGTGGACGATGTATTTAACGGTATTTTAGTCCGGGGCGACGCCACGGGAGACGTGGTGTTCTATGGCAAGGGCGCCGGCAAGCTGCCGACCGCCAGCGCCGTAGTGGCGGATATCATCGATTGCGTTAAGCATTTTAAAGCGAGAAAATATTTATACTGGGATGACGCCCAAGAGGGTTATGTGTCCCCTTATGAGGACAGTGTGATTTCCGTATACATCAGGGCCGCGGCGGAAAATGACCATAAAGGCTTGAGAATTGCAGAAAAAGCCTTTGGAAAGGTCAAACGTCTGGTGCGGTCTGACGCGCCGGAAAGCGAATTCGCTTTTGTTACGGAGCCTAAGTCCGTGATGGAAATCAACGCCTGCTGTGAAGCGATGAAGGACCAGGGGGTCGAGGTCTTAAGCATGATCCGGCTCAGCGATCTTTAATGAGGCAGGTAGCGATTCATGATACGTATTGAAGTACCGGCGACCAGCGCCAACCTAGGCTCTGGATTCGACTGCCTGGGATTAGCTCTGACCATGTATAACCAGGTGTGGATGGAGGAGGCCGACGGTGTTGAGATCATTTCCCGAGACGGCCTTTCCATCCCTGTGGATGAAAAGCAATTTGATCTATTGGTCGGCAAAAAAGCTTTATGAACGGTGCTCCAGGAGGCTTCCCGGCCTGCATATCGAGCAGCAAAGCGATATTCCCATGGCCAGAGGCCTGGGCAGCAGTTCGGCTTGTATTGTGGCGGGACTGCTGGGAGCTAACCGCTTTTTGGGCAGCCCCTTATCCATGCAGGAACTGGTAAACCTGGCCTGTGAAATCGAGGGGCACCCGGATAATATTGCTCCCGCGTTTTTAGGGGGGCTGGTAACCTCTGCAATGGAGGGGGGACGGGTTCACAGCATTTCCGTGCCGGTCTCGCCGAAAATTCATTTTGCGGCGCTGATACCACCCTTCGAATTGAAAACAGAGGTTGCCAGAGGCGCTTTGCCGGAGGAGTATTCCCGTAGGGATGCGGTGTATAATTTAAGCCGTTCGGCCCTGATGGCCGCGGCGCTGTTTTCCGGCAGTCTGGAAAATCTGAGGGTGGCGGTTCAGGACCGGCTGCATCAGCCTTACCGGATGAAATTTATTCCCGGCTTTGAAACCGTGATCCGGATGAGTTACGAGCTGGGTTCTCTGGGAACGTATTTAAGCGGCGCCGGCCCCACTATGATTTCGATTGTGGATGACGAGGGCGTTAAAATTTTTCGAGAGCACGCGGTGGCCCATATGGAAGAGATGGGGATCAGCGGCTGGCGTCTGGAAATTTTAGAAACCGATCCAAAGGGTGCGAGAATCTGCATTGATTAGCATATTCTGGTATGAAGATACCTTGAATTATAATTTTGGAGGATAGCCGTTTATGAGTCTAATAGTTCAAAAATTTGGCGGAAGCTCAGTAGCGGATGCCGAGCGTGTGTTCAATGTTGCCGGTATCGTGACGGATACTTACAAAAAGGCAATGATGTTGTTGTAGTGGTGTCCGCTCAAGGCGATACTACAGACGACTTGATTGAAAAAGCGAAAGAGATCAATCCTGACGCGTCAAAGCGGGAAATGGATATGCTGCTTACCAGCGGAGAACAAATTTCGATCTCGCTGTTGGCGATGGCCATTGAGAAGCTGGGATACCCAGTTGTGTCTTTGCTGGGATGGCAGGCTGGCTTTAACACCAGTTCAGCATATGGCAGTGCTAGAATTAAGCGAGTGATTCCAGATCGGATCAAAAAAGAGCTGGATAAGCGTAATATCGTGATTGTAGCGGGTTTCCAAGGAATCAACCGTTACGGCGATATGACTACCTTGGGTCGGGGCGGTTCCGATACCAGCGCCGTGGCTATCGCTTCGGTGATGCATGCGGATCTATGCCAGATTTATACGGATGTGGAAGGCGTTTATACCGCAGATCCTCGAAAGGTGCCTGGTGCGCGGAAGCTTTCTGAGATTTCTTACGATGAAATGCTGGAACTGGCCACGCTGGGAGCCCAGGTTTTGAACAACCGCTCTGTGGAAATGGCCAAAAAATATAATATTGAACTCGAGGTGCTTTCCAGCTTAACCAAAGCGCCTGGTACGATTGTCAAGGAGGCAGCAAAAGTGGAAAAAATGTTAATCAGCGGTGTGGCTAAGGATACCAATGTAGCGAGAATTTCGATTATCGGCGTGCCGGATCGTCCCGGCTTAGCCTTCAAGATTTTCTCTAAGCTTTCCGCCAAGGATATCAATGTCGATATTATTTTGCAGTCCATTGGCCGCCATGGCACCAAAGACATTTCTTTCACCGTGACCCAGGATAAAATGAAAGAGGCCATTCAGGTTTTGGAGGATTACAAATCTACCATTGATGCCGAGAATATCGTTTGCGACGATAAAGTAGCAAAAGTTTCAATTGTAGGCGCTGGTATGGAAACTCATGCGGGAATCGCAGCTAAAATGTTTGAAGCGATGTTTGACGCCCAGATTAATATTCAGATGATTGCTACCAGTGAGATTAAAATTTCCGTGCTTATCGATGTTTCTGATGCTGATCGCGCAGTGGATGCCATTCACAACAAGTTTTTTCCGTCAGAGCAAGATTAATTTCTGAAATTAGGTCTTGACCTAATGCCGAAAATGTATTATAATGTCAACTGTTGGTTCAATTGCCGCTGGCTTCAGCGGCAATCCATTTCCGGGTGTGGCGCAGATTGGTAGCGCGCTTGAATGGGGTTCAAGAGGCCGCAGGTTCGACTCCTGTCACTCGGACCAAGAAGGGGTGACGAAATAGATGTCACCCCGATTTTTTAGTATTCATGCGGGTTTCCGGGCTTTTTAGGGCCGATTTTTCAAAATCGCCCCACCGTGGATGTCCAACCCCCAAAAGAGCAAAAACAGCAAAAAACCGCTTTCCTAATAAAGATAGGGAAGCGGTTTTTTCATTTTTTAGACACCGGCAGAGAAATGATTTTCGATGGTCCGTTCGGGCTGTCCTGGAGTTTGACAGGGGAAGGAGGCAATAGTTTTTGCCGGCAGCCGGGACGGAAGAAACGATTAAACAGCCATCTTTTTTCTTCAATGGAAACAGACATTTTCCCTTTTTCCCAATTTAAGTGATGGAGAAGTTCAGCAGGGAGAACAATTCTTCCTAACCCGTCAATCGTGCGAAAATACTGCACAGCCATTACCTCCAGAAGATTAGATTTCCAATTCCCGTCTGGTTTGTTCCGGGGCGCTTTTCCGTTTTCCCCCTCTCGCCTCCCCCTCTCTCACACTCTCTCCCCTACACACTCTCCCCCAGGATTTACCGGCTGGGAAAGAACAAAGCCCTTACAGCAGGAAGCTTTCCTACCGGAAAAAAATAAGTTTTCAACAGAGCAAGCGAAAGGATGAGGAAAATATGAACATTGGAGTCGATCATGGATATTACGCAGTCAAAACCCGGCATTTTTCCTTCCCAGCCGGTATCACAGCTTACCGGTACGAACCATATACCCTGCAGAACACGCTGGAATACCAGGGAAAGTATTCTGTGTGCGGAACCGGCAGGCAGCCGATCCTGAGAAACAAAATGGAAAACGACAATTATTACCTTTTGACCTTGACAGCTATCGCAAAAGAAATCCAGCAGCTAAGCGGAGAAAAAAGAGAATGTGCCGTGAACCTTGGCGCGGGCTTGCCCTTGGCCGGATTCGGACGAGAAAAGAAAGCGTTCCGGGAATACCTGTTCCGTTCTTCCCAGCCGGTAAGCTTCAAGTTTGAAGGAATCGCCTATCAGGTGACCATTCAGGACGTCAGGCTTTTTCCGCAGGGCTGCTCCGCCATTGCCGTTCACCCAGAATTCATACAGGGAGAACCCTCTGTGCTCCTTATGGACATTGGAGGCTGGACAGTGGACCTCATGCGGCTGGACAATGGAATCCCCAACGCCTCCGCCTGCCGAAGCCTGGAACTGGGCATGATCCGATGCATCGATGAAGCGAAGGAACAGGTCCGCCGGGAGACAGGCTTGTCCGTTACCGACGCCCAGGTGGAACGTGTGCTGGCAGGACAAATGTGCAGTATGGACGAGAATGCCCGGACTATCATTCAAAAACAGGGGCGGATTTACACAGAAGCCCTGCTGTCCGCAGCCATGGAAGCCGGCTTCGATTTAAAAGCAGTGCCGGCAGTGATGCTGGGCGGCGGAGCCTCCGTGCTCCAGCGGGGAATCCGGCCCCAGGACGGCCTGCGGCGGGTTTTACCCTTTTACACGATAAAGTAAACGCCGAAGGGTTCGAGCGGATTTTGGGCCAGTTTTCGAGCAGTGTGAGCAAGAAATGAGCAGGCCCCGTTTTTCATTCCGTCCCAACCTGCAGAACGAGGAACACAGAAAAGCATGGGACATCCTGAAGTCAGTGCCGGAAGGACAGCGCAACACCTTTATCGCGCGGGCAATTCTGGAAAACGTCCGGCAGGACACTCTGGAAAATACCCTGCGCCGGGTTTTGCGGGAAGAACTTCGTGCCTCCCCTGTCCAGCCGGAAGCCGAGCAGGAAGATACCATCCCCCAGGAAATGCTTCATTTTTTGGATTCCCTTTCATGATTCCGAACTGTTTGGGTATGGCTAAATAATGTTATACTATGGCTATTATAGCAGCCATAATGAAGTTAGTAAAGGGGGCGCGGACTGTGATTCGATATGATCCATTGTGGAAAACCATGGCAAAGAAAAAGGCAGCCACTTATACCTTAAGGGTGACCTTCGGCATGAGCCATGCTACAGTGCAAAGACCCCAGTCTAATCTCCCGGTTACCACACATACGCTGGATAAGCTGTGCAAATCTTTAGACTGCAGGCTAGAGGACATTGCCGAGTATGTACCGGATGATCCCAAATAGCTAAAAGCGCCTGGCAACTGCCAAGCCCCACCTTTTTGCAAGGCGGGGCTTTTTTTGCGCGTTTTAAGCGGTTTTCCGGCATTGTTGGTTATGGTGTTTTTCACCCCTTAGTTCTTCCCACGGATTGTTGGTATCAGTCATAGATATTTTATACTTTTTCCGATATCATTTGTCATACCTACAAAAGAAAGGAGCACCCCCATGAGAAAAGAAGTATACAAGGTTCTCTGCCCGAAGCACATCATGTTTGGCGACCCCTCATATTTTGAGGATTTCAAGGGAGCCCAGCGGAAGAAGCTTACAGTGGACTACCGCCCGCCCAAGCATTTTGACTGCGCCCGCCTGGTGCTGAAGGAAGAAGAAAATCAGGAATACCCGGAATACATAGAGCGAAGCATGACTCTATACCTGTCCCCTCACGATGAGATAGAAACCTATACAGAGGGCATGAAATACCGCTCGCAGGAATTGGCGGAAAAAATGATCGGAGTAGACCGGTGCTTTGCTACTATTTGAAAGTGGATGACCAGGAAGCAGCTATCACAACCACCGGAGACGGATGGTGGGGAAATTTTGACGAACTGTACCGCCGGGACGGAAAAAACCGGATTTCAGACTGTGTAATGATCGAGATAGCAATGCCCGAAGATCAGGATTTTAACGACATGAAACGAATGGCGGAATATTTCTTTAAGGATATGGAGCCTCTCATACCCAAAAAGCAAAAGAAAAAGGAAGCGCCAGCCCGTTAAAAGCTAAAAGAAGGGATGTCTTAAAGCCCCGCCTTGCAAGGCGGGGCTTTTTTGCGTTTCAAGCGTTTTTCCGGCATTGTTGGCTGTGACGTATGTGAAGGCTTTTTTCCCTGAATGTTCATTGGTATTGGTGATAGCTTTCCAGGATGGTTTGGAGTATGCTTGTGCTAGCCCAAAGGGGAAACCAATAAAAAGGAGAGAAAGAAGAATGGAGCTGAAAGGCATCACCTGCAGAATCCCGCTGGAACTGCACAACCGAATCAGCGGGGAAATCCGGGAAATGGGAAGCACCATGGGCCAATTCGTCGAAATGATTATTCGAGAGCATTATGAGAAAGGGGAAAAGAAAATGATGGAAAAAGGAAGGGCCTTAGCGTTTCAGGTAAGCGAGGAACTGTTTCAAAAGGTAAAGGAGTACCTGGCATGGTATGAGAAAACGTACCACCGCCGCCTCACCCAAAAGGAATTCGTGATCGGCCTGATCGAGGAAGCGCTGGAAGAAATGGAAGCAGAGATTGAAAAGGCCCCCCAAGAAAGCGAAGCCCCTGCCGAGCAGGAAGGAGCGGAAAGCGGGGACGAGGAAGAAGAACCCGATGAGGAAGAAACAGAGGATATGAGCGGGGAAAGCAGCGATCCAGAAGAATGGGACGAAAGCGAAGCCCCTGCCGGGCAGGAAGGAGCGGAAGGCGGGAACGAGGAAGAAGAACCCGCAGGAGAGGAAGAAGATTACATTGTGGAGAACAACTGGGATGAAACCGAAGATGGAGAAGATGAGGACGGAACCCAGGAAACAGACATAGAGGATCAGGATGAGGAAACCGGGACTGACAACGCCAATGAACCCGACGAATTATCCGATACAGAAGAAATCTGCATATAACCACGGCACAAAGCCAATCACCCCGCAGGGACCACAGCGCCCTGCGGGGCTTTTTTCATAGATATTTCTGAGAAACAATTGAAGAAATCTGGTTTCCTATGGAAAAACAGCCAGTTTCATTCAAGCGAAAGGAGCCCTCATGCGAAAAGAAATCTACAAAGTAAAATGCCCACAGCATATCGTGTTTGGCGATCCGATGTATTTTGAGCGGTTTAGAGGAAATGAACTTAACCGCCTTACCGTGGACTATAGGCCATCAAAGTGGGCCTGCCCATCAAGGAGAACACCAAAAAAGGGATATGCCATGGCGTATCCCGGCGATAGTATCAACCTGGCATATTCCACCACCAATACCCGCCGCGGCAGGGTTGGGCGAAAGACCGCCCATCCTCACGGCTGACGGGAATCAGGGAGTCCTGTGCTTTGTGGATATGAACGAGGACCCGGAATTTACGGGAAATGCCCGATGCCTGAATACGAGGCAGACCATATCCCATCACCACAAAGGGGAAGCCTCCGGGGTATGGGATGGAAAGCGCATCCGCCGCCTGACGCCAAGGGAATGCCTGCGGCTGCAAGGCTGGAAAGATGAAAAGGATCGATAAGGTGATCCCTCTTCAATCCGACGCCCAGCTTTACAAGCAGGCGGGCAACGGCGTGACCGTGAATGTGGTGGAAGCCATCGGCAGGCGGCTGGCAGAAGCCCATTTTCAAGGCTAGAAAGAAAAAACATTTCCTGACGGGCTCAGATTTGTGGTATACTATTGTCAGAACAGAAAGGAGGTGCGCCGCCATGGCCGGTTATGCTGAAGCAGCCGCCTATTGGCAGTCTTTCCCCATTCAAACGGTGAGCGATTTAGAACAGCGGCTGGAAAACTTCCGGGTCCTGTTTGCCTATCATTCCGGGAAAATTGAAAACGAGGAAATCACCCTCCACGATACCCGTGAGATCTTCGAAAACGGGAAAGTGCTGAACTACACCGGAAGCCCCCGGGCGATTTTCGAGCAGCAGAACCAAAAGCTGTGCTATGAATTCCTGAAGGAGAAGATCGCGGCCAAGGAACCCTTAACCCAGGAATTGGTTCTGGAGGTCCACCGCATCCTTACCAGCGGAACCTACGATGAACGCAGATTCCTGGAAAACGGGGAACGGCCCGGCGAATACAAAAAGCATGATTACATTACCGGGAAAAACGAAGTGGGAGCCCCGGCAGACCGTGTGGCGGAGGACATGGCCGGTCTGCTGGAGGAAGTCAGCGAATACCATGGAACGGACGTGATCCGGGCAGGAGCGTACTTCCACGCGGTATTTGAGAATACCCACCCATTTTCTGACGGCAACGGCAGAACCGGCCGGACCTTGCTGAACTATTATCTCATGACCCACAACCACCCGCCGCTGATCGTGTATGACCAGGACAAGAGGCTGTATTACGAGTGCCTGGAAAAAATACGACGCGGAGGAAACCATCGCTCCCCTTACCGAGTTTTTAAAGTATGAAACGGAGAAAACCTGGGAGAAAACCCTGGAACGGGGAGAAAGAGAAAACCGGAAAAAGCGTCTGGAGGAAATCCGGTAAAGAAGCACGAAAACAGAATAGAACCATCAGACTGCCCCCTGGGACAGAGCGAGCCTCTGCCCCAGGGGGCTTTTTGTTTGCCGTAAAAGGAGGATTCAAAATGAAGAAGCATTTCAAAAGGCCCCTTTCCCTATTGCTGGCGATCCTGCTCTGTATCGGAATGCTGCCGGTCAGCGCCAGCGCCGCGGATCTCACCGGCTCTATGTCCATGATCGACATTAAGGGCAGGGACCACGCTTTGAGCAGCAGCCTGCCCGCCCCATTCGGCGGGTACGCCAGCGAGAAATACACCATGCTGCGGATCACCGATTCCAGTACCGGCGCGACGAAAACCGCTTACTGCCTGGAGTTGGGAATCTCCACATATTATCAGGAGCAGTATCAGCCCTCCGCCGACTACCCTCAGTTTTCCCAGGAGCAGAAGGAGCTCATCAACGCCGTATTGACCCTGGGATATAACACGGACACAGGGGTTAAGTACAGAGGAAGCCCGGAGGACGAATACATCGCCACCCAAATCCTTGTATGGCTGATCGCCCATAAGCAGCTGGGAACGCAGCATGAAAACCAGATTGTGTCGGAATTTACCGTCAGCAGCCCTGGGGCGAAAGCCGTATTCACCAAGCTGAGAAAGGCGGTCATGGATTACCGGACGATCCCGTCCTTTGCCTGTGAGGATTCCAAACAGGCGGCAGCCCATACCTATGAACTAAAATACAACGCCCAGACCGGAAAGTACGAAACTGCCCTGACCGACAGCAGCGGGGTATTATCTGAATTCAGTTTTTCCCAGCCGGGAGTCAGCTTTGCCAGGACGGGAAACCAGCTGAAAGTCTCCTCAGAGAAAACCAGCTTTTCCACCGTCAGCGGAGAGAAAAAGCTGCCCTCGTCCATAGCCGGGGTTGTGAAAGGAGCCTCCCGGTACTGGCTGAACGAGCATTACCAGAATGTAGTCACCTTTGAGGTGGGCGGAGAGCCCCTGCCGGTCAAGGCGTATTTTGGGCTGGAGGTCAAAGCCGGGCATTTAAAGATAGTCAAGACTTCTGAGGATGGGAAAGTCTCCGGCCTCCCCTTCCACGTTTCCGGCAGCGGCGTGGAGAAGGACGTTTCCACCGGATCGGATGGGGACCGTCCAAACCAATAACCTCCCGGCAGGAACCTACACCGTAACGGAAAAGACGCCGGGCCAGTATGTCCAGCCTCAGTCCCAGAGGGTGACGGTTTCGCCGGGAAAGACCTCTGTTGCAGCCTTTCACAACACCCTGAAAAAATTCCGGGCAGAGCTGCGGAAAACAGATTCCGCCGCGGGAACAGCCCAGGGGGATTCCACTCTGGACGGAGCCGTGTACGGCCTTTATCAAAACGGCGCGCTGCTGGATACCTATACCACAGCAAACGGCGGGAAATTCACGACCAGGTATTATCCCTGCGGCTCCGGGTATACCATGCGGGAGATTTCCCCAGCGAGGGGTACCTGCTGGACGAAACCGTTTATCCCATAGGCGCGGAGCCGGGGAATTTTACCCTGGAAAACAACAGCATCCCTCTGACTGTGACAGAGGACTCTGTCATGGGCGCCATCGCCATCACCAAGCATACCGACCAGCCGGCGGAGGGAGGCAGCTCCGATCAGATCGAGCAGCCGGAACAGGGGCGCAGTTCCAGGTTTACTTGACCAGCGCGGGCAGCTTATGAAAACGCGAAGGAAACCGAGCGTGACGTCCTGCTCACAAACGAATACGGCTTCGACCAATCCAAGGACCTGCCCTATGGGAAATACACGGTCCGCCAGACCTCCGGTGCGGAAGGGCAGAAGCTTGCGCCGGATTTTACAGTATCCATTTCCGAGCATGGCAGGACCTATTATTTCATTCTGAACAACCCCTCCTTTACTTCCCGGCTTAAATTCCAGAAGAAGGACGCGGAAACCGGAAAGATCATTCCTCTGGCCGGGACCGCGGTCAAAATCCTCAATACCGATACCGGGAAATGGGTGACCCAGCACATCAGCTACCCCAGCCCCATAGACCTGGATACCTTTATCACTGACAGTACAGGGACCCTGATGCTGCCGGAAGAAATCAGAGCCGGAAATTACGCCCTGTATGAACAGCAGAGTCCATGGGGATACGTTCTCGACAGGGAACCGGTTTGCTTTTCTGTAGAGGAAACGGAAGAAACCGTGGTGGTGGAAAAAAATACAACGCCCCGCAGAAAGGGACCATCACCGTCACCAAAGAGGGCGGGGTGTTCAGCCATGTCACGGAAGCAGGCGGGATTTACCAGCCTCAATACGAGACAAAGGGTCTGCCGAATGCGGTTTATGACATCACGGCGCTGGAGGATATTGTCACGCCGGATGGGACAATCCGGGCGAAAGCCGGAGAAGTGGTGGATACCCTGACAACCGGAAGCAAAGGAACCGATACGTCGGAGCCCTTGTATTTAGGCCGCTATCAAGTTTTGGAACGGAATGCGCCGGAGGGCATGGTGCTCGATCCAGAGCCCAAGGAAGTGGTTTTGTCCTACGCGGGACAGGAAGTCTCCGTCACGAACACCGGCGTCAGCTTTTCCAATGAGCGCCAGAAGGTAGAGATCAGCCTCAAAAAGCTGCTGGAGCAAAACAAAACCTTTGAAATTGGCGGAAATGAGGAATGGAAGAACGTCTCCTTTGGCCTGTTCGTTTCGGAAAAGCTGACCGCAGCGGATGGCACCGCAATTCCTGAAAACGGACTTTTGGAAACCATCGGCCTTGACGAAGGCGGAAGCTCTGTATTTCAAACCGACGTGCCCTGCGGGGCCGCGCTTTATGTGCAGGAGCTGGAAACCGATGAGCACTATGTTTTAAGCGGCGAGAAATATCCGGTGGCGTTCGAGTATGCCGGACAGGATACCGCCAAAGTCGAAATTAAAGTGAACGGCGGGGAACCCATTGAAAACAACCTCAAGTATGGAAAGATTTCCGGCTGGAAGGTGGATCAGGACGGCTTTGGCTTAGGCGGCTCGAAAATCGGTCTGTTCCGCGCCGGCGAAACCGAATTCACTGAGGAAACCGCCCTCATGGTGACGGAAAGCAATCCTATCGGTTACTTTGAATTTAACAAAGTGCCCGCGGGAAGCTGGGAGATCCATGAGATCGCCCCGCCCAAAGCCTTTGTGTTAAACGAGGAAATCTTCCCGGCAGAGATCACGGAAGATGGGGAAACCATTGAAATCACCATTCAGAACCAAATTATCAGGGGTACGGTAGAAACCACTAAGGCGGACGCTGACTACCCGGAAAACAAGCTGACCGGGGCCCTTTTTGAAGTATACGCCGATGTGGACAGCAACGGAGAATTTAACCCGGACATTGACCTGCCGGCAGGGGAATTGGCGGAATCCGATCCGGGCCATTATCAGCTAAAGGATTTGGTATATGGCGGTTACTTCCTGCACGAACAGAAAGCGCCGGAATTTTTCGAGAAAGGACGATGGGTATTATCCCTTTTCCATTACCGAAAACGGAGCCATCGTGCGGGTGGAAACAAAAAGCCGGCGCTGGCTTTTTAAACCAAGCCCAGACCGGGACTCTGAAAATTGTTAAAACAGCGGACGATGATAAACACAGGGACCGCCTATGCAGGCGGCGAGTATGAGCAGGAATTTCAGACCGATGAGAAAGGAGAAATCAGCGTCACCCTCCGGGTGGGGGAAATACACGGTGTCCGGAGCTGCCGGGAGAGGACGCCGCGGCATACGAACTCCCCAGCGGCCAGACAGTAGAAATCAAGGCGGGAGAAACCGTTACTGTGGCGATGCACAACCGATTGATCCCGAAAGAACTCCCAAAGACCGGGGATCTGCCCTGGCTTCCCTGGACCATCGGAGGCGCGGCTGTTTTATCCCTGGGCGGGCTGGGGGTTCTGCTTGCCCTGCGGAGAAGAAAAAGAAACGATAAAACCAGAGAGGAAAGGAAAAGAAAAATGGATACCAAAGCCATTATATTAGTTGTTTTATGCGCCGTCATTTTAGGCGGCCTTGTGTTCCTGCACATTCGAAACCGCAGGAGGAAATGAGAAAACTGGGCGGAGCGCCGCAGAGCGCCCCGCCCATATTTTATTGCACAGGAGGGATCGCTTGAAAACCGGATTATTGGAAGATTTAGCGGAACAGCACCGGACCTTTATCTCCAACCTGCGGCTGCAGCCCGCGTTGAAGTGGGAAGCTTTGGGGGACCTGTACCGTATGGAGACGAAAGAGCAGTACCCCTTAAAGGAATGGGAGGAAGCCGTATCCTACCTGCTGGGCTGCCAGGTGCGTTTTGAAAGCTACGAGGCAGTCAGGCAAAGCCTGAAGCCCTTTTCCCTGTCCATGAGGTGAGCGGATGAAAATATTATTTGTCGAGCCGGGCAAAGAAGCCCAGCCTGCTGAAATCCAGGGAGACCTGAAAGAGATGCAGGCGATAGTTGGCGGACGAATCGAGGCGCTTTATCCCTGGGCGGACCCGGTGGCCCTAATCTGTAATGACGAGGGAAAGCTTTTAAGACTGCCCCTGAACCGGATGCTGGAGGATTATGACGTGATTGCGGGGAATTTCTTTATCTGCGGGATTGAGGGAGACGAATTTGTCAGCCTTTCCGACCCGCTGATGATTAAATACCAGAAAAAGTTCCGATACCCGGAGCTTATCGGTAACAGTCCCATGGGCCTGTTCTCGCAGAAATGCTCCGAGCAGACATACCAGCGAATCCAGGAGGAATTAAAACACCCTCCCAAAAGGCCGAAGGATAAATCCGCCCCGGAACGATAGAAAGGAGAAAGCACCACTGCTCACAATACGTCCTATTACCCTAAAGGAAGCACAGTCCTTTGTTGAGAAGAATCACCGGCATAATATTCCGCCAATCGGAGGAAAATTCTCCATATCCTGCTGGGACGGGGAAAGGCTATGCGGTGCAGCTATTTGTGGAAGGCCGGTAGCCAGAAGGCTGGATGATGGAAAAACACTGGAGATTTACCGCAACTGCACAGACGGCACGCCCAATGTCTGCAAAAGCAAGCTGTACGGAGCCTGCCTGCGAATCGCAAAAAACATGGGATATCAAAGAGTTGTAACCTACAGCCTGGCGTCAGAAAATGGGGCAAGCCTGCGCGCGAGCAATTTCCTATGTGAAGGAGCGCAGCCGGAGGACCAAGCTGGACCGGCCAAAGGCGGCGGGATTATTATATATCCCCGCCGGAAAAGAAAATCCGCTGGTCCGTATATTTTTAAACCTAGAAAGAGGAAGGGAGAATGCCATGAAACGATTTTACACAGCAGAATCCGTAACAGAAGGGCATCCAGACAAGCTGTGCGATTTGATAGCCGACAGCGTACTGGACGCCTGCCTTTCCCATGACGCCCTGGCCAGAGTCGCCTGCGAGGTCATGGCTGCCAAAGGCCGAATCATTGTGGCTGGGGAAATCACCAGCCTGTATGAGCCGGAGATCCCCAAGATTGTAAGGCGGGTTTTATCCGCAGTGGGATACGATCCGTCCCAATTTTCCATCCAATGCCTGATTCACAAGCAAAGTCCGGATATCGCGGCCGGTGTAGACTGCTCTCTGGAGCAGAGAAGAAATGGCGGACAGGAAGATTCCGTACCGCAGCTTGGAGCCGGGGATCAAGGCGTGATGGTCGGCTATGCGTGTAACGAAACACCGGAAATGCTTCCTCTGCCTGTTGTCCTAGCCCACCGCCTGACCATATCCCTCGCCCTGGCCCGAAGGTACGGACTGATCCACGGCTTGAGGCCGGACGGAAAGGCTCAGGTGACTGTGGAATATGGAGAGGACGGAAGCCCCTGCGCTTGGACACTGTCGTGGTCTCCGCCCAGCACAGCCCGGTATTAGAACATGACGAGCTCTGCTGGGAATTAACGGACAAGGTGCTGTTCCCCGCCCTCCAGCCGCTGCCTCCCGATGAGGATACCAAAATTCTGATCAATCCATCGGGACGGTTCGTGCTGGGAGGCCCGGAAGCAGATACCGGCCTGACCGGGCGAAAGCTTATGGCGGATACCTACGGAAGCATGGTTCCTCATGGGGGCGGCGCTTTTTCCGGGAAAGACCCAACTAAGGTAGACCGATCCGGCGCATACATGGCCCGATACATCGCCAAGAACCTTGTGGCGGCGGGCCTTGCCAGCCGGTGCCAGGTAACGCTCGCTTATGCTATCGGCAGAGCCGAGCCTGTCATGGTGCAGGTGGATACCTTTGGCACCGGACTGCTTCAGGACGATCACCGGTTGGCGGAAGAAGCAAAGCTGGTATTCGGTCTAACCCCAGGGGAGATTATCGCCCAGCTTGACCTATTGACGCCCCGGTATGCCCAGACCGCCGTATATGGGCACTTTGGAAAGCCGGATCTGCCCTGGGAGAAAACCGATCAGGCAAAGCTGCTGCGGGAAGCAGTCCTCTGATTCGAAAGGAGCAGCTATGCCGGGAGTGACGAAGGAGCAGATCGAGGCTGCCAAGAAAATGACCGCTATCGAGTTTTTACGGCGGTACCGGCCAGAAGAATTGGTAAAAGGAGAATGCCGGAATGAGTACCAGCTAAGGGAGCACGACAGCTTCAAAATCAATGGGAAACCAGCCTTTGGCACTGGAAAAGCCGGGACGTCGGAGGAAGGTCCGCTCTTGATTACCTGATTTATGTAGAAGGAATGAAGTTTGTAGACGCGGTTCTATCCCTATGCGGAGAAAGCCCCGCATACTTCCCCTGATTCTTCCCAGCCAAAGCAGGAAAAGGGAATTCGTTCTGCCTCCGGCAGCAGAAAACAAGAAAAGAGTATTTGCGTATCTTATCCGGCGCGGGATCAGCCGGGAAGTGATCGAAGCCTGCGTACGGGCCGGGATACTCTATGAAAGCGCCGGTTACCGCAACGCCGTGTTTGTCGGAAGGGACGAACAAGGAACTGCCCGGTACGCTTTCCTGCGGGGAACCTATTCCAACAGCAAAAAGCCGTTCAAGGCGGAGGTAACAGGCAGCGACAAACGGTTTTGCTTCTGCCTCCCGCCCCAGGGGAATTCCAGGAAAATGGCGGTGTACGAATCCGCCATCGAAGCCATGGCCCACCTGACGCTGGAGGGAACAGCGGATAAGCACCGGCTTTCCCTTGGCGGAATTTACGCTCCACGGGAAGAAAGCCAGGCGCGTCCTTTCAAAAAACCGCTGGCTCTGGAATCGTTCCTTGGCCGGCACCCGGAGATCGAAGAGATTGAAATCTGCTTAAACAATGATTTCGCCGGGCGATGGGCTGCTGAACACTTGGAAAAAAGCCTATCAGGGCAAGTACCGCATGGTGAAGAACCTGCCGGAACGGGAGGGTTTTGACTATGGAGATCTGGCGAAAGAAAGATACGAAAAGCAGGCCTTAAAGCAGAGAACACTTTTCCTGCGGTGAAGGAAAGGAGAAATGACATCATAGAGAAACAAGAAATCATCCTGAAACTCTATTCCCCGCTGACCGGGGATTTTTACAAAAATGACGTGGACGAATACGGCTGGAACAATGGTGTGACAGATTATCCCACACTTTTTTCCGGCATCGATATGGCCTACTATGTGGACAGTATTCAGAAAGCGGTAAAGCAGCGCAGCAGCGACGATGGCGGGAACTTAATGCTTTACTTTGACGAGGAACGAAATCCCAATGTCAAAGCAAAGACGCTCAGTGCCATCCCTTCGGTGGAAATCCGGGGTGATGAGCTTAAGGGCTGCACCACGGTTCGTCTGAAGGAACCTCTCACCGGACCGGAAATGCAGGATTTGCAGGATTATCTCAAGGGCCAGTTTTCCGATGGCTGGGGCGAAGGCTTCGAGCAGCAGGAAATCCAAACCGGCGACGGTGTGCTGTATGTACACTTTGCAGAAAAACGCTTTGATTTTGAAGTGGAACAGGTGCAGAGTACAGAAGTTTCCAAAGAACAGCCTGTTCCCAAGCGCCCGAAAATGAAGCTGGTAGGCATGGATAGAAATATTTTTGCCATTCTAGGCAGGGCATCCAGGCTGTTAAAGAGAAACGGTCAGGCGGAACAGGCCGAAGAAATGAGCAATCGTGTCTACCACTCCGGAGACTATTACAAGGCCCTCAATATTATCAGCGAATATGTGGAAACCGAACTGTCAGAGAAAACGCCTGCAGATCCAAAAAGAGGAACGAGGGAATGTCAGATGACGCCTAAATATGAGATTACCAGGATTGCCCACCCGAAATTCCCGTGGATGCACCGCATCCGTGCCCTTCGGAATGTTCGAGAGGATGTCCGGGCCGGGGACCTTGGCGGCTTTGTCCAGTCGGAAAGGAATCTCAGCCAGGAAGGAACCTGCTGGATTGCCGACAATGCGATAGCTGCGGAAGAAGCCTGTGTGTCCGGTCACAGCCTCCTGAGCGATAACGCCTGGGCTTGTGGGCACGCCGCGATATTTGACAGGACTATTGTAAGCGGAAACGCTGTATTGGACGGCGGCGTTTTTGTTGCGGCGGGCCGCATCCGCGATCATGCGTACATAGGCGGGAACGCTGAAATTTTTGCCAGCCGCGTTACTGGAGAGGCTCCGGTAATCAGCGAAAGCGCATCCGTTTATGGAGAAGTTAGGGGCAGGGTGGAAATCCATGGCAGGACAGTGATTTTGCCGGGAAGTAAAATCGATAACCCTACAACGGACATATTTCATATTTACCCAGAAAGGATAGTGGTAAAGAAACCGTTTGGGAAAAAGCTCTGTGTTTTATCCCCGCCCATGGCTGGAGAAGGACAGCAAAAACGGTTTCCTTCCCGCTGGGAAGAACGATAAGGCTAAAAACAACAGAAATCCAGGAGGTGACCTGATTGACAGCGAATGGCCAGCATTCTCTGAAACTTGATATCAGCAAAGAGCTATTCTTTGAAAACTTTGACGATCCTGACATAAAAGAAAAGGTAAAGAAAATCACGATATCCATTGTGCAGGGAGATCAGCAAAATCAATATACCGGCTTTGGAATAGAAACATCAGAATTATCACCGGAAGAAATGAGCAAGGTAATTGGTCATTATACGGAGAACTACAGGGACCCGGAAATGCTGTTCCAGCTTTTAGGAAGGGAACTAAAAGAGAGATTCCGGGAACGGGAAGAAAGGCTTCCCGAAGCAAAAAAAAGCGTTCCGGGCCGGAACGGTAAAGGAAAGGAGAAAGGCTTCTGAACGATACAAAAATACTGAATAACCCGGCAGAGGAATCCGGTTTATCTATGGAACACAGCGGCGGAGAAAAATGGTCGATTATTCACGGAGACACTCTGCAGGTGATCAAATCCTTTCAGCCTAAGACGTTTGACGCTCTCATTACCGACCCGCCCTACGCTTCCGGGGGCTGGAAGCCATCGGAGAAGAACCGGACCACAAGCCAGAAATACAGCAGCATGGACCCGGAAAATGCTCTGCCGGATTTTGACGGGGACAACCGGGACCAAAGAAGCTGGACGAGATGGATGGCCGAGTGGCTTTCCGACGCCAGGAAAGCCTGCAAGCAGGGGGCCCCTGTCTGCCTGTTCATTGACTGGAGACAGTACCCCAGCATTACCGACGCCCTGCAGTGGGCGGGCTGGATTTGGAGAGGCGTAGTGGTTTGGGATAAGCTGACCAGCCGCCCCCAGAAAGGACGGTTCCGGCAAAGAGAGCGAATACATTGTGTGGGGTTCCAACGGTCCTATGCCCATCAGCCGTCCAGTGGGTGGCTGCCGGGAGGTCTACCGCTACGCAAACCCGCAAAACCGCATTCACGTCACGGAGAAGCCCCTGCCCTTAATGCGGGAGATTATTAAAATCTGTGTGCCGGGAGGAAGAATTCTCGATCCCTTCTGCGGCGCGGGAACCACAGTCCTCGCCTCTGTGATGGAAGGCTACGAGGCCGTAGGGATCGAGGTTACCGACGCGTATTACAAACTAGGCGTTGACCGTGTCCGGTTTGCCCTGGAAGCCCAGGAGAAATCAGAGGAAACAGCCGGTCAATGAAAGCTGGGCGTCCCTCTGGGCGCCCAACCGTATGATTGGGAAAAAGCTGGACGCCCATAGGGACGTCCAACATCTGAATGAGAAAGGAGAAGTGAGCCGTGGAAAAAGCGTTCGCGTACATCTGCGCTTCGGAAGAAGCCGCGCCCCGCCTTTTAAAGCGTTACTGCCGGAAGGTTTATGAATTAGGATATATCCCCATATGTCCCAGACTCAGCGACGGGCAGTATCTTGCCTTGGAAAGTCCCGATGAAAAGAGGACGTTTTACAGCATCGCCCGGCAAAAGCTGGGACGGTGCCGGATGCTGGTGGTGTGCGGAAATGAAATCAGCACGGCTATGACCGCTGAGATTGGTCAGGCGGAAAAGAGAAACCTTATCTGCACTACCCTTGACGGCCTTGCCAAAATCAAGGAGATGGAAGAATAAAGGCCGCCCTTGACGCTGCCGGTTTTTACTGGTATAATATAAACAAAGAAACAATGAAAATTTGTTACACATATTTCATTGTTTTTGTCATAAAATAGAAAGGAGAAGCTATATGGAAACAGCAGTGAAAGGCGGCAATCCTATGAATCGGAAAACCATTCGTATCTCAGAAAAAGGCAGCTGACCATTCCGCAGAAATTTTTTGAAGCGCTCGGCTTCTCTACGGAAGCAGAGTGTATCCTGCGGGGCAACGAGATTGTGCTGCGCCCGGTCAGGGAACAAGGAGGCGGTGAATTTGCCGAGCAGATCCTTGCGGATTTAATTGCCCAGGGGTTCAGCGGCGATCAGCTTCTGACAGAATTCAAGAAAATGCAGAAAAAAGGTCCGCCCGGCCGTAGAAGCAATGCTAACCCAGGCGGAGCAGGCTGCCCGCGGAGAAAGTGAAAGCAGTCCTATGAGGATGTTTTTGGCACGGAGGAAGAATGATGGCGCAGTTACGAATTCTTCCCCCAGCAGCTGAAGTTCCTGAAAAAGCTGAAGGACAAACGGTTAAAAGCGCTTTATCAGGAGGCTATTGACAGAATACTGGAGGATCACACAGTAGGAGAAGCAAAAACCGGTGATTTGGCGGGTGTATTTGGCTATGACATTTACTACAACAAGACCAATTATGAACTCGCCTACACCGTAGAGTATGTCGAGGATAAAGTGATCGTGGTCATTATGGCCGGGACAAGAGAGAACTTCTACAATGAATTAAAGCGGTATATGAAATGAGCCGCAGCCAAGGAAAGACGATGCCCAAAAAGGGTATCGTCTTTTTCTTGTCCCAGACGGTACCTGGAAGCGCAAGCATAGCGTTTGGATATCCAAACGCATCTGGGGAGAACCCCAGCCCCCCTTTTTCTACTGGAACATAAGCTGATTTCAAGAAATTTGAGGTGAAGCAAACTGAAGGAAAAACAATACGCCGCGTTTGCGGCAAACGCCAAAACGCTGGACAGCCTGCGAAGGAAAAGGAAGCAAGCTGCGTCCCCGGCGTTTTTGAAGTGACAAAGGTCATCATCTTGGGCAAAGAGGATTTTGAGAAGCTTTCAGAGGACGTCTCCCCGAATACCCTTTCCTTAAGGATAACCGGGAACACATGAGCGCTGATCCGGGCGGGCTGTTCCGCTGCCTTATGGCGCGGGCCGAAGGAGAAAAGGAATGTCTGCTCATTGCCCAGGACGGAGACGCCCTGTATCTTGGTTATGGAAAGGACTGCCGCAAAGTCGACCTGCGGAGTGTACCGAAAGAATATATCATTTTAGAAGAACCGAAAGCTTATCAGGAGCACGCCGTATTTTACCACAGGCCCCGCAGCGTCGATGATATCAACGGGCAGAACCCCATGCGGCCTGCCCCGGAACAGGAAACCAGCTTCCAGGTGGAACAGGAAACCGTCCTAACCGATGAACAGTACCGTTCCTTTCTGAAGAACGGATTCATGAACGACCAGCCCTTCCTGTTCGGCAGCAGGGATAAGATGTGGTTTGATCCAGGAAAACTCTGCTGGCACTGCGTGCTGGTCAGGGGAGAAAACAGCAAAGACGGAGTCCTGATAGAAACAGAAGGATACAACTACGCCCGGTACGCGGCGTTTATCCCGGACTGTGAAAAGCTTCGATTAAGGGATGTCCCCATCCATTATGAGTATCCAGCCAAAGCGCCTCAAAAACAGAAACGAAGGTATTGGGAGAACGTCAGATGATGGAAGGGAGTCCCTATGAGAAAGCGAAACCATGTGATTCCCCTGCACTTAAACGCGAAGGAACTTGGATACCTGGAAAAGCAGGTAAAACAAAGCGGTCTGGCTCGTGAGGAGCTTCTGCGTTCCCTCATTATGGGGACGGAGCTGCGGGCAAAGCCCTGTACCCATCACGCGGATCTGCTCCGCAAGGCAGCCGGACTCTGCAACAACGCCAACCAGCTTGCCAGAATCGCCAACACTTACGGAGAAGCCGATCAGCAGAGCATAGAGGAAATGATCCGCCTGGCCAGACAGATTTGGAAGGAGGTCAAAAATAATTGGTAACCGATCATACTGATTCGCGGGCGGATAATTTATGGTTCCCGCAACAACATGGGCGCGAATTGCGTCCAGGCCCAGCCTAGTGGCTTACACCAGCGTAATCCCTGTTTACCGCCTGGACGTCAGCCTGGAATACACCCTCGACGAGAAAAAGGCTTCCCGTTCTCAACAGGAAGCTTCGCTGCGGGAGGCGGTAGATGAGGCGCTGAATCAGGATCAAACGGAAAGGGATTTGTTTCTGTCCGCTGTGGGCTGCACTGTGGAATCGGCCTTTGACGATATGCGCCTGATTAAAAAGATGTGGCATAAGGAAAAAGGCGTGCAGGGCTTCCACCTGGTCCAAAGCTTTGCCCCCGGAGAGGCCAGCCCGGAACTGGCCCATCAGATCGGACAGGAATTCGCCCAAAAGCTGCTAGACGGAAAATTTCAGGTGGTAATCAGCACCCACCTGAATACCAAATGCCTGCACAACCACCTGGTCTGGAACTCGGTATCCCTTACGAATGGCAAGAAATACCGGAGCAATCAAAAAACATACATTACCCAAATACGCCGGATTTCCGATGAGCTGTGCCAAAAGTATCATCTTTCCATTATCGATACAGAGAAATCCCAACAGGCGGCTATGCCCTACGCCCAATGGCTGGCGGAAAAAAAGGGACAGCCAACCTGGAAAACCGTAATTCAGCAGGATGTGGACGCGGCGGCCATATCGGCTTTGACCTGGAAACAATTTCTGTGGATTCTGGGACAACAGGGATACACCTTTCAACTGAACCGCAAGTATTTTACGCTGCGTCCTCCGGGAAAGGAACGTCCCGTCCGGTTTAAAACCCTGGGCCCGGACTACACCCCGGAAGCGATCCAGCGCCGCATTCTGGAAACCCAGCCTCCCTTACCGGCTGGGAAAAGGACAGCCCCGGCCCGGCGCTTTACCCTCCGGGCCGGGAAGCTCCCTTCCCGCGGGATCACCGGCCTGCGGGCTTTGTACTTTTCCTATCTGTATCAGATGGGAGTGCTGAAGAAAAAGCCCCGGCGCCCAAGCTATGCTCTGAGGAGGATATCCGAAAGCTGGACCAGCGGATCGAGCAGATGGAATTCATTTTCAGGAATCAGATCCAGGACCGGGAACAGCTTGCCTCAATCCGGCAGGAAAAAGAAACGGAGATCGAAGCCCTGGTCAAAGAACGCCGGAAGTTTTACCGGTACAAGCCGGGGGCCCCTCAAATAGCGGTTTTTACAGACCGGCTTCGAGAACTCCGGCATACGGTAAAGCTGTGCCGGGAGATCGCTGCCCATTCCATTGAAATGGAACAGAGAATGAGGGCTGCCAGGCTGGAAGAACAGCGGCGGTGGGAACAGCAAGAGCAGGAAAAAGAACAAGACAAACGCTCCCATCATCTGGAGCGATAAAAGGAGAGTGAATTGACTGAACTACGGAAACGATCCAGCGGATCAAATCGTCCGGTTCACCCTGGAGGGGACGGAGGTAGCCCTGAAGCTATCAGGACTGGCGGCGAAAAACTTTGCCATGTTTGTTTACGCCGTACTCAGCGATCAGAAGAAACCCGGGGCAAAACCCGAATGGTGCGAATGCTGAAGGAACAGCGCCCGTTTAAGTTTTTCAGGCTTCCGGCAGAATTAATGAAGGAATTTGCAAAGGAAGCGAAAGGCTATGGACTGCTGTATGTTCCCATTCGGAACAAGAAGAAGCCGGAGAGGGTCGAGGTAGTGGTGTTTGCCGATGACGCCGCAAAAGTCCAGCGCATTTGCGACAACCTTGGCTTGGATTACGTCAAGGCCCAGGCCGGCGAAATGATGATCGGGCAGGAGGATGAACCGGCGGCTCCCGCGGCGCCCAATCTCAGCCAAAGCCAAACCGTTCAGATGGAAAAACGGCACGGTGTCGTTTGAAGTGGGCGGCTTTGAGGACGATTTCAGTATCGGCGGAGCCGCGGCTCAGGAGAACGGCGCTGAAAATTTTACCCCAAGCCGGGAAAAGGAGCCGGAGCAGAAAAAGAATCCGTCCGGGCTTTCCTCACCCAGCAAAAACTCCTTGCCCGGCTCGGAAGGCCCTGAACGGACCCCGGAACAGAAACCCTCTGTCAGAAAGGAGCTCCAGGAGATCAAACAGGAGCAGGCGGAGAAACCAGCGGACAAGGCCAAACAGCAGGAGCATCAGCCTCCCGCTGCCGGCCGTTCCCGAAAGAAGAAAAGAAAAAGAGCGAAAGGTAGGTAATGCTTTATCGATTTAACAAAGCTGATTACGAATCAACAGCAAACTCAGCAGCCTGAACTGCAGGAGGGCGGAAGGCTGTCCAAGGAAGAATACGCGGCCATGAAAAGGCGGAACGCGAAGAAATATGGGACCGGGTGAATGCCCAGGCGGAGGAGGTCTTCCGGGACGATGAGTCCATGAGGGGTTTTTTGAACTTCATGGCCCAATGCACTCCCCAGAGCACCCGAAACCTGCTGCTCCTTTACGAGCAGGACCCGTCCATTACCCAGCCGCGCACCTCAGACAGATGGAAAGAAGCAGGCCGGACTGTATACGGCAGCGCGGAAGGATATCTTTTCTTTGCCGATCAGGAATACCAAAGAAAAGATGGGACCAGAGGCGAGCGGATACGTTATTACCAAGGCTTATGACATTTCCCAGACAAGAGGGCCGCGTTTGATCCCTCCCGCAAAGCATCTGCCGGAGGAAATCATCGCCGCCATGATCGAGCGGAGCCCTGTTCCGCTGGCAATCTCGGATCAGCTTCCCCAAGGGGTGCAGGCGCAGTATGTGCCGAAACAGCGCACCATCTATGTGAGAAACGGGATGAATGAAACCGCTACCATCTGCGCCATCGCCAGGGAGCAGGCCCACGCCGGATTCGATACGGCAGGCATGGGATATTACCGGCAGGCGTATGCGGCCCAAGCATACTGCGCGGCCTATGTAACGGCACAGAAATTCGGCCTCGATACTTCCGCCTTTCCGGTTTGACACAGTATGCAGAAACTGTGCTGAAATGAGCGCGGAGGAAAAGCGCGGCTTTATTGGGGAAGTCAAGAGTGCGGCCTATACCGTCAACCGGGATATCCAAAGATGCTTCCAGGACTTGGACCAAATCATCCAGCCTGATGAATTTTCCATGGAAGCGAAGAAGCCTGCAAAATCGTCTAAGGCAAAGGATGGACAGACTCAGGAAACTCCGCGGTAAGCCGGAAGTTTTCAGTTTGTTTTCTTTTGTCCGGTAGCTTTCCGCCCAGGGTGTGGTATGGTGAAGGTGGAAAAACAGCAGAGAAAGGGGGCGCTTCCATGGAGAAGCAAAGGCTGTTTAAAATGACAATGGTGGACCGGGATTTTTTAATGCAGGGGCTTCGCAATTATGCGGTTTCTGTTCAAAGCAGGGGCGGAAATTCAGAGGCAGTGGACGCCCTGATCCGCAAGACGATGGCGGTAACAGGCGGGAAGCTTTTTCTGGACGAATCGGAGTATGAATGCGCCGTTCGCGGGATTAACAATCTGCGCGACGCCTACCTGTCGGCGGGCCGGAGCAGCGGCGGAATCGACCGTCTGCGGAAGGATATTTTTTGACTCGATTGGCACACGAAAAAATCCATGGTGGGTGTGGCTGCTGCCGCTGCCCATTGTTTGGTGGGCAGCTTTTTGGGTGGCTGGAAGCTGGAGCGCCGGAATGAGTCTCGTGGATCTGCTGAGGAAACTCTCGGCGGCGATGAACAATCCTTTTCCATCCACTGGACGGTGTATTCCGCCCGGTGCCTGCTGTTCTTTACCATGGGGTATGGGATCGTGGCGCTGACGGTGGCCTCCAGCCAGAAAAACCGCCGCCGTGGTGAAGAACACGGTTCCGCCCAATGGGGCGATGTGTTTCAGATCGCCAAGCGGTACCGGGATAAGAAGCACCCGAAGGAAAATCTCATCTTAACACAGCACTTTCAGATGGGGCTGGACGGCCACAAGCACAAGCGCAACACCAATGTGCTGGTCATTGGCGGGTAGCGGCGCCGGTAAAAGCCGCTCCTACGCGATTCCGAATGCCTTAAACTGCGGCAACTGCTCGCTGGTGATCTGCGACCGAAATCGGAGATCCTGCGAAAAACCGGAGGTGCTCAAAGCAAACGGCTATGAGGTGCGGGTGTTCGACCTTCTCAGCCCCGACACCTCCTTCTGCTACAACCCCTTGGCCTATGTACGGGATGACAAGACGTGCTGCGACTGATCGAAACCCTCATCCAATCACCACCCCGCCGGGAGCGCAGAGCAGGGACCCCTTTTGGACGAAGTCCGAAACAGCGCTGCTCCAGGCCCTCGTGCTCTACCTCATGCACGAAGCGCCAAAAGAGGAACAGAACTTCGCCATGGTAATGGAAATGTTGGCGGCTGCGGAGGTCCGGGAGGAAGATGAGGAATACGAGTCTCCTCTGGATATCCTGTTCGCAAGGCTTGAGATGCGGGACCCGGAGAGCATCGCCGTGAAGCAATACCATGTGTTTAAGATGGGGGCGGGAAAAACTTTAAAATCCATTTTAATTAGTGTTGGCGTCCGGCTGTCTGCCTTCAACCTGCCGCAGATCGCAAGGCTCACCTACACCGACGACCTCCATCTGGAAGAATTGGGTGAGAAGAAGGTGGCCCTGTTCTGCTGCATCCCTGATTCTGATAGAAGCCTCAACTACCTGTGGGCATGATCTACGGGCAGCTCATCCAGACCTTCTATTACGTAGCCGACCGCAAATACAAAGGCCGGCTGCCGGTGCCGGTGCATCTCCTCATTGACGAAGCGCCCAATATTGCCCTGCCTACAGACAACTTCCTGCCGTGGCTTTCTACTATGCGAAGCCGGAACATCTTTTGCAGCTATATCGCTCAGAACATGGCGCAGATCAAGGCGCTGTTCAACGAGCAGTGGGAATCGCTGGTGGGCCTGTGCGATGAATTTCTCTATCTCGGCGGGAACGAGAAGGAAACTCATAAATACGTTTCCGAACTCATGGGCAGGGAAACATTGGATACGAACACCTACGGCCGGAGCCGGGGACGAAGCGGAAGCTTCAGCGTCAACGACCAACAGACAGGTCGGGAACTCTTAACGCCCGATGAGGTCCGAATGCTGGATAACCGCAAGGCGATTCTATTTGTCCGTGGGGAGCGTCCAATGCTGGATGACAAGTACGACCTGATGCATCACCCAAATATCAAGCTCAACAGAGGATGGCGGCGCCCCGCCCTATGACTATACACAGGCGAAAGACGCCGCAAACGATCTGGATTATTCTCCGGAGCAGTATGAGGATTTCGAACTTCTGGACCCGGAGGACTTTTTGAAGCCTTAAACTACACAATGAATTGGAGGAATGCTTCTGAAGAATATTCTGCATCATTGGATTTCCAAGAAAAATCACTAGCAAGAAGAACAACAGCCCCCAAGGTGCCCTGCCCCTTGGCAGAAAGGGCCGCTACGGGTTTTCCGCCTATGTAGCTACCGTGCTGTGTGTCGGCTGCCTTTCTACCACTGCCTTTGCTGCCAGCGATCCGCTGACGGTAGTGAACAATCTCTCCACCTTCGTCTTTTCCCTGATCCGTGCCATCGGCATGATTTTGCTGGGCTGGGGTGTCGTACAGGTCGGTCTGTCCTTCCAGAGCCATGACCCCTCCCAGCGTTCGCAGGGGTTCCTGACCTTTGCGGGTGGCCTGGTAATCACCTTTGCCAAGGAGATCCTCGACCTCATCACGGCCTGAGTTTCTGTGTTCCGGCAGCGGGAGCGTCCACATGGGACGCTCCCGCTCATTTTTTCTGGAAGGAGGTGACCAGCCGGAAACTGGATCATAGACAACCTGAATTCTGCCCTGGAAACATGGAATGACAAGCTGGCTGAAATCTGGACCTTGCTCACCCAGGAGCCCGCAACTTTCAAG
>VOFI01001056.1_pt1 | contig 42001 bp, 46 predicted proteins | sample 5384131 | NCBI WGS metagenome assembly VOFI01 (sample SAMN12384728, study PRJNA508395) | human gut metagenome | isolation source: healthy gut H | host: Homo sapiens | reverse complement strand
AGCAATAAATAATCCTTTGTCTGGAAACAGTATTGTTTATCAATATTGAACAGAAATTTCTTTTTAGAAGCCTGTAACACTTCCGGAGGAATATCCAGATAACAAAACGAATTATCTATTTGTCCATCATACTTAAATGTCACTGAGGCAGTGTCTCCCTTTGCCAGATTCGTACCGAAATCCACTAATACGATTTGCTTGTCACGCTTGAATTTAAGTGGTTGTCCATCCGAATCAACGGAACGTACGGTCAGCCCCGGATTCAGGCAAAACGTAAATACGGCAGACGAGTCCAAAGCTACCCCCCTCATGGTTACTTCGGATAGAAAGTCATCAAGACGTTGTTCTACCGAAAAATCATATTGATGAATAAACAGCTTCGGAGTAGCGACATATTGGTTGTTAACACGTGTATATGCAGCCCGTATATCGCCCTGATACAAAATGGAATGCACATGCCAATATCCGCAAGCTAAACTCAGCAAGAGTGTACACACAGAAAGAAAGACCCATGGATAATTGCTACGCGACGAGTGAGGCAGACGCCGGAATAGAGAGATAGTGAAAAAGACAAATGCCAGGCCGGCGAGAAAATAGATAGCCCGGTGATTCAAAATTACTTCCCAATTGGAAAATCCAACAATAGTAGATTTTACTAATGGGAGACTATACGCCATATAATCGAAAAGGTAATAAAACTTATCCTCAATATAAAAAACAGTCAATCCGATATACCCCAACAGAATAACAAAAGTGAGTGCCTGATTCTTCAGCACCAACATCAGAAAGATAGACAGGCCAATAATAAAAACGAGCGTAGGTACACTAATCAGCAGAAAATATAATAAATAAGCTATCCAGTCCACTTCTCCCACTGTCAGATTGAATGCCATTGTAATGCCCATAATAATAAGATTGAGCAGCAGAAAAACACGCAGATTCCCCCAGATCTTACCAATCACGTACTCGGCATTACTTAACGGACGGACATAAAAGACTTCCGACGTATCCAGTTTCTTGTCCCTTTTCAGAAAATCAGAGGCAAGAAAAATAGCAATGACAGCCTGTCCTGTATTCAGCAATAGCAGAATTAGATAAGGTATATTCGACGGAATGGACATAGCAATCCAAAATCCGTAAGTATCCTCCGATACAAATAGGAGAAAATTAAAAAGAGTAGTGATACCTATGGCGAGCACTGTAAACACCCGGAAGAACCAACTTCTTATTAATAACTTGCTTTCATACTTTGCTACCGATTGTATATTAGATAAAAAGGTCATATCAGCATATCGTGTTTAGTCGTTTGTCCAAAGGTTTAATTGATTCTCCATATAATATACATAGGCGTGTTCAAGATTAGGAGGAAATGGCTCCGCTTCGTATCCTTCTACTTTATCGGCAACCACCTGTACCTCCCAAGCTGTCCCTGAGGGAATAGTAGATATGACCGGATATTTTTTATCAATCTCATGCAATTGATCGCCACCGGCTCTGATCCTCCACACCTTGCCTTCGGCTTTCTTCAACATATCTTGCGGAGACCCATAGAAAGAAACTTCCCCCCGGTTCATCAACGCCATATTGTTACAAGTACTGGAGATATCTCCTACAATATGGGTAGATAAAATAATAGTGACGTCATTTTCACTAACTTCGGAAAGAAGGTTACGGAAACGAATACGTTCTTCGGGGTCAAGCCCGGTAGTAGGTTCATCTACAATAATTACTTTAGGATGATGTATCAATGCCTGCGCAATTCCCAACCGACGCTTCATGCCTCCTGATAATTTGTTAGCATACCGCTCACGTACATCAAACAATCCTACATTTTCGAGCATTTCATCCACAGCCTGCTTTCTTTGCCTGTTTTGAGTCATTCCCGACAGACGGGCTGCATAGTCCAAAAACTCATACGTTTTATATTTGGCAAAGAAACGAAAGTCCTGAGGGAGATATCCTAAAATACCACGAATTTCTTTCCGTTGTTTCATCAAATCGTATCCACAGATTTCAACCTGTCCGGAAGTTGGCTCCATTAGAGCTACCAGAATACGCATTAAAGTAGATTTGCCGGCACCGTTGGGACCCAATAAGCCAAACATCCCCGTAGGAATCTCCAGATTGACATCTTTCAATGCATGGTTTCCATTTGGATAAATCTTATTGAGGTTTTTAATAGTTATGCTCATGATATTTTGTTAAGCCTATGTTGTATTGGCTGATAAAGATAGGGTTTATTTATATTACAAGAAGCACAATTGTAAAGATTAACTTATATTAGCAGTCAATAGAAGATACTGGATTCATTCAAATGCAAAAGAGGAAGCCGCTTCACAGTGACCTCCTCTCTCTATACTCTATATGAATATGCCCCCAAAGGGTTTATTAAAAAAGGAGCATACACAAAAGGGTTTTATCTTAAAAATTAATTATTAAAAACTTATTCTACTGACTTCAATCAGACAGATAACATCAAAATCATATCAACGATCTTCACAGACAGTTGATATTAAGGGGAAATGTGCATCAAAATAAAATCTGATGCGTAAGCTAGATTAGATAAGATGTACCTCTGTACTTTTCCTAACCAGCATAGTAAAGTAGGGATTCACACGCTACGAATAAATCTAAGCCCCTACTATATATCTCAAATAAATATCTTAGATACTACCTCCCTTACCACCGCTGTGAGTAGGATTATAAGTTACCGTCTTATATTGCTGATCAGCACCTGTATAACGTATCGCAGAGACAGATATTGTTTTTTCGCTTCCGCCATACACTACTGTTGTAGATAATGTAGTTTTACGAGTCTTGGCATAACAAGTATAGTTCATCTCAGTATAACCATTTACATTCACTGTATTGTATGTACGTTCAGTTTCGGTTACTCCAGATGTTGTTCCCATTAATGAGTACATACGAGTTTTAAGATAAGCAGCCATTGCGTTTAGTGTATTTTCGGGAACGCTACTTCCTAATGCTTCTTTTATAGCCTCAACTACACCTCTACCTTTCTCGTAATCCCAACCTGTTTTTTCTTTATACTTCAACACGATACCTGTCAAGGCCTTTGCATTCTCGCTATTGTCACGACTTTCCTGTCCAAGGATTTCGTCTTTCTGAATTACTTCTTTTTCTACTTTACTATTTACTTGATTCTCTATAGCATAAGCAGAGAAGTGTGTAACAGGAGCTTTATAATTAGCCTCACCCACTGTAACTTCAGCAGCCTGTACTTCCCATTCCCCCCGTTATCCGGATTCAGATAGGAAAGTTGCATAGTTGCTTTAGGGAAAGTTACCCCCGGAATAGGATTAGGAATAGAAATATTTACAGGTTCGCTAAACTGCAAACCTGTCGGCTGAAATTGAGCAGCAGCCAAAGGTATACTTTTTACAGCTTCTACGACCTCAGTAGGCTTAACTTCAGTAACAACCTCTTTAGGAGCAGGAACAAATGTAGTTACACTGATATCAACTTTACCGTTTTTCACAAGGGTCGGATCCTCCTGCGCATCTTCTTTAATTACACCTGCCGGGATCACAATTTCCACTTTCGCAAGAGGCATATCTTCAACAACTTTGTCCGGCTCAACCTGTCCAAAGTCTTCTGTGGTTGTAGGAATCGCCTCATTTGATGTACTTTCATCCTCTACAGTAATTGGATCTGTCATTTCATCCAATACCACTTCTTTTACCGGACTTACTTCCGTCAAGGCAAAAGCAACTTTTACTACACTACGATTCTCAGCATTATCAGCAATTTTCACAGAAGTTTTCTGAGAAAGATAACCATTAGGAGCAACAGAAACCTCATAAGTTCCCGTATTACTTTCCGTTACAGAAAACTCACCTTTCGAATCCGTTATACAATCTTTATCGCCAACTTTCACTTTTACCCCACTTTTTCCTTCACCTTTTACAGTTACAGCACCTTTAATGTAATACTCTACCACCGGTTTCGGAGTTTCAATTACTTCTCCTTCTGCCGGTTTAGGATCGTCATCATCGTCATGACATGCAACTGTAGCAAAAGACAACATACCAAAGGCTATCGCCATGGCACTCACATACATCCATTTTACACTTTTCATAATGTTTCAAATTTGTTAAAATACTTATTCATATCAATCATGTTCAATTCTCACTCGTTCTAATCAAATAATATCGAATATAATCCGGTTGCCAGAAACGTGAATTCTCGACAGACCTAGGCTCGGTATTATAACTTTCCCCCAAAGAACGGTGGGCGTATTCATTCCCACTACGCATATCATACTGAAAAGCAAAATATTCGGGAAGCATAATCCGCAATGCATGCCGTTTGCGTTTCTTCCCCGGCAACGGAATAGAGAAGTTAAACCCTGCATTCTTTGCCCCGTCCGTATACATACCATATATACCCACAATATATTCGCCGAAATAACGTGAAAGCGTTCCGCGTATTCCATAATCTCCATAAATAAAACGGGATCCTTCCACCTTCACCAGCGTGTTCACTTCCGGCACATAATATCCTACGCTAATCTGTCCATTGACTCTTTTCCACTTACTCATCTCCCACTTGCTACCGTAGAAATGAGAAGAACCGGTAATTCCTCCTTCACCTTCTACCGTCCACCGACCATTTGCAGAAAAATAACCAACTCCCGCAGCAACTCCCATACGATCATCTGAGAAACTACCGCCTGTGAGGTATCCTTTCCAATGATTAGCCAAGCGAAAATCCTGACGCAAAGCCATGAATCCCAAGCGAACGCAGTTCCACTTACCATCTTCATTACTTACAATAGGCAAAGAAACCTGCATCCGTAGCGAAGCTCCTTTCCATAATTGCATTTCCAGGGCAGGTTGCAGATCAAGAGCCGCCTTATATAGTTTATAAGTTACATTATTGACTAACATCACACCAGGATATAACACCAAATCCACCTTACCGAAAGTACTGTCTTCCCGTTTTATTCCTTTCAAACGACGCATGGCGGTTCCTGTAGAAGTCGTCATCTCCATATTACGATATACCTCATCCAACGTGTATTCACCGGACTGATACTGTTGAACCAGTTTTGCCGGGAGAGTTATACACAGCTGGGGTAACGCATTATCTAATATAACCAATTGTAGAGTCGGCATTTCTGGCATAGCAACCAAATGACGTATGGCAATACCGATCCCATTATAAGCTCCTCTATACACAGAAGTCTCAAAAGCCGCTGTTATCGTGTCACTTTTCTCTACAACCGAGATATTCTCCATTTCCAGTTTTTTCAAAGTTTCGATCACACGAACGGACTGTGCATGTAACGAAATTCCCCAACAGAGAAAAACATATACTATACCAACTATTCTTTTCATCTTCATTTAATGTATTAATGTACATTCATACCGTAAACCGGCAGACACACATGTAAATTCGCGGGTAAACACGTTGACAGATAGATGCTTCCAAAAGCGCATAGCAGCACCAATGTTCCAACCATGCGTATCATATTCCGCCATGAATTTCAATTCCCGACAAAAAGAGGGAGTATAACGAACTCCGCCGAAAGGTCCTTTATTATATACAGGCTTATCACCTTGATGAAAATACCAACCCGCCGTAATTGCCAGTTGATGTCCCGAACGGAATCCGATTGTTTTAGTAAGCACACCATAGTAGGCACCCCAATATGGAGTTTTTCCTTCAGTCAGAAGATCATCCCCCCCAATCACAACAGCCGGAAAATAGCGGCTTTCTTTTAGCGGACGAATACGAATCGTATTAGAACGGTCTTGATTGTGATAACCTGTTCTTCCCGTAGCCGTTGTCATTTTGAGTAATGTCATCCGATAAGTGAATTCGATGAAAGAAAAAAGAGTCATATCTACAAAATAATTCATTGTAGGAAAACTGAAAACAGAAGGGGTAACTTGCTCGGGTAGGTAGTTTGCTCCTCCTATAAACGTACCGGTTTCCTGCATCTCGGCAGTAGGTATCATTAATTGTCCTGTCGATCCCAAGGAGTATTGTGCACGAACCAAACTGGTCGTCAATATGAAAATCAGAAGTAGAATAATGCCTTTCAATAAAATAAATGGCTTATTCCTAAAAACAGCTTTAGTTTGTTCCATCTCAATTTGTATATTGTTCCCCAATAGCAATTTTCTCAAAGAATTGATTAATCTGCTATTTTTACTATTCATATTTCTGTTACTTCTTAGGTAACAGAACACACACAATCGAAACTAAGCGGAATGAAAATAGAGAAAAACATCGACAAATGTGGTACCAAAGGGCTTTCTGTCTTTAGTGAAAGAGGAAATCCTTTTGAATATAAACAAATTAGCAACAGAGCATGAAGACAATATTATTTCATGTTCGGATTTTTTTTTGCCGTATGCATCAGATAAAACGAAAAAAAATGGGGGAATATTTGTTTGCTATTTATATTTTTGTCTATCTTTGCGTCAAATTTAATTCCGTTACCTAAGAAGTAACACACATACTTCACTGCTTATTATCAGCATTTTACCTATTTACCCCTAGTTACATAGCAATTTCTAACGTAAGATAAATTCTTTCTATTTACTTCTGTACGTTCTTGCAGATTGAAGCCTTTCAGATAGATTTGTGTTGTTTTTATAGATTTGTGGCCTAATGATTCACTTATCATTTCAATAGGAACTCCGCGATATTTAGCTGTTGTTGCCCAAGAGTGACGAAATATATAAAATATGAAGCTAAAGTATAAGAAAAGCGCAATTATTATACAATATACCAATGTATATCAGTTATTTATAAAAAGAATGTAGATTTGCGTTTGTTGTTGATTTTAGTATTGAATAGTGTTATTTACAGTTTTTATGTTACTATTTTGTTGTGCAAAATGCTTGTTTTCGATTAAAATCACTATCTTTGTAGAAGAAAATAAGCAATTCAAGTATATGGCTCGTACCAAGAAAATAGAATCAACCCCTGTACGCATCCGGTTCAAGGAACTGGAAAATGGAAACAAGTCTATCTATCTCGATATTTACTACGAGAAGAAGAGGCGGTATGAGTTTCTGAAATTGTACCTTATCCCAGAGAATTCCTCGGAAGCAAGAAAGCAAAACAAGCATACAATGAAAGCTGCTGATGCAATAAGGGCACAACGTATTCTTGAAATATCGAACAATAGAACACCCGTAACCATTTCAGAAAAGGCAAAGGTTTTACTGGTTGATTGGGTAAACGAGTATAAGAACAGAAGTATTCAACAAGGAAAGACATCATCAGAAAACCGTGTGCATTCGGCCTTAAAACAATTGCGGAAATACAATGCCAAAGCTCGTTTGTGCGATGTGGATAAGGATTTCTTGGATGGCTTTGTTGAATTTATGAAAGGGCAAAAAGCAAGGCGTACCAAAGTTCCTTTTGCCAAAAAGAACCATATCCAATTATCTTGGGGTTATCATTACAGCCTTGAATATGGCAGTTGATGATGATGTGTTGTCTGTAAATCCCGGATTGGCTATTGACAGGAAAGCCATTTGCGGTGAAGAAACTCCACGCGAGTATCTGACTATTGATGAAGTCCGCAAGCTCATAGAAGCGGATGCACCAAGAACAGATGTAAAAATTGCATTTTTGTTTTCCTGTTTCTGTGGGTTACGGTTAAGTGATGTCCGTGCCTTGCAATGGAAAAAAATCATTGAAGATAACGGGAATATTCACATGGAGTTGCGACAAAAGAAAACTGGTCGGATGCTGTACTTGCCACTCAACAAGCAAGCGCAAGCCTATCTGCCTCACACTAAGAGAAGTGCTGAAGATTATGTATTTTCTCTGCCTTGCACTTCTACCATTGATTTACAGTTGAAGAAGTGGGCCCAAAATGCAGGAATCAATAAAAAACTGACCTATCACATGAGTCGGCATACTTTTGCAACAATGGAGCTTACCATGGGGGCAGATTTATACACAACCAGCCAGTTACTTGGTCATGCCGATGTGGAAACAACACAAGTTTATGCGAAAATCATAGATGCTAAAAAAGAAGCCGCTGTATTACTAATAGATTCTCTATTCTAATATTTAACAATCTTATTTCTATTTTTAAATTATACAGTATGTATTGTTTAATTAAAAATACTGTGTATATTTGCATTTTGTAGAAACAGCCTCTTTATGTCTGTTCTTCAGAAAGCTATGTTATCCATTATTGTATAATAACATTAATCAAGATAGCAAAATGCAATTAATCTTTTCATGAATAATAGTACAACAAAGGTAATATGGCACGTACGAAAAAGCAAGTTAAAGTAAAAGGAACCTGTCCGTTTACGTTTTAATGAACTCAAAGATGGCAGGAAGTCCATTTATTTGGATATTTACCACAATGGCCGGAGAACTTACCAGTCATTGAAGCTCTATCTTGTACCGGAAACGGATGTGTCGGCGCAAGTCCAGAATGCCAACACGCTCGCAATAGCCAATGCCATTAAGACCGAGAAAATTTTGGATTTGACCAACAAAATAGCCGGTATCACAGACCGTTCATATAAAGCGAATATGCTTTTTACGGACTGGATGAGAATTTATCGGCAAGATGTGGAAAAACGGGCTTCGGCATCTGCACTTATTTGGGTAGATCGGGTAACTAATGAATTGGAGAAGTACGATAACAGTGTTACCCTTGCAGAAATAGACCGGGATTATATCATGAGATTTCTCAGTCATCTACTTGACAGACCTGCACTCACCCGTGACCATAACCAGCTGGCCAAAAATACGGTTTTCCTCTACCTTTCTTATATACGGGCTGCACTGAATTATGCAGTCAAGGAGAACCTGCTCCAGTCAAGCCCATTCAAGAAAATCAAACGGGATATGCTTTCAGGTTCGGAAGCCAAACGTGAATATCTTACAGTAGAGGAAGTAAAACGTCTTATTGCAACTCCTTGCCGTCGGGATGATATGAAGGCTGCATTTTTGTTTTCCTGTTTTTGCGGTTTGCGCATTATGGACATCAAAAACTTGTGTTGGAAACACATTAGTAAAAACGGGAACAGGTGGCAGGTAGAAATACGCCAGTATAAAACCGGCGCATTGTTGTATTTGCCATTGAACATGAATGCACGGAAATGGATGCCGGAACAAGGGGATGCTTCTTCTGAAGACCGTGTATTTCCCAAGTTGAGTATTTGGTATAAAAGCATACTTCGCGATTGGGCCACAGATGCCGGAATAGAAAAGAAATTCTCATTCCACGTGGCGAGGCATACGTTCGCAACGCTGGCCTTGACCGCAGGGGTTGACATCTATACGACAAGTCAATTATTGGGTCATGCCAATATCAGACACACTCAGAGGTACGCACAAATCATCAATTCTAAGAAAGACCATGCCGTCTCCCTTTTGGATGACGCATTTATCCAATAACTTAAAACAATAGATTTATGAAGCGTAACCGTAGAAATGATTGCCTTTTTTTAAAACAAGAGATTGGCAAACAAGCCGCACAAGAGTGTCGGAAATGAACGTGATGAACTTTTTGCCTTGCTGAAAGAAGCCTCCTCCACTTATCGGAAAGAAGTTGTCGGCGAGAGCAAATTGTATGAGTTGTATGTGGAGGATTTTCTGAACGGCCATTATTGCAGTGACCACCGGGATGCCGCCGGGAAAAACCGACATCGGAAAAACATCGGTATTCTCAGAGGAATACTGACAAAACGTAAAGACCTTGTGGAGCAATTCTTCTCCAATGCACTTTTTGCTCCTAACCGCATGGATGAGTTGCTTCGTCTGTTCAACACGACGAAAGCATCCTCCGGTCTGAAAGAAGAACCGGATAAGCCACGCCCTGAAACGAACCTTCCTGCCTTGTCTTTGGGTAGCTTTTTGAATGACAACCAACTGAGCCTCATTGCGCATTGTGCTAATGAGGCTCAACTTTTCACTACCCCTGTGAATGCAGGCATACTGCGTTCTCTTTTGGAAGGCACGTTGCATCAGCCGTTGAAGTCTGCCAATAACCGGTTGGTAGCTTTCTTTTTCGACCGGTTATGTCACCACCGTCTCATTCTCGGACGTTGGGAACATCTGTTGGAACAGGCCGGTTCCATATTGGGTTCCAGAGACGGCCGTCCGCTCAAACACGGCCAGTATTCCAGTGCACTTAGTCTTGCCAAGAGCAATCCAAACAGTATGCAGGAGGTAATCAGCCAATGCGTACAAGCTGTCAGAGAAATGGCAGAAAGAAACACAACGGATAACAAGTGACACAGAAAAGGATAACAGTTCGGATAACACTTCCGAACTGTTACTCTCCTTTTTTACAAGCATTGAAAAACACATATCTACCTTTGCCCCCGAAGCGATAAAGTTTCGGGGTATCACTCCCCCATGTCTAACTCAAAAAAGAATACAAAATGAACCAACAAGAAGAAAGAAACTGTGTAGCGGTGTCCTGTTCATCGTGTTTCCTGAAGCTCAGTATGCTCCAGAAACAAACGGAGAAGATTGAAAAGATGCTGTTTTGCATCAAGAAAACACTCAATTTCAAAGAAGCCTGCCTGTATATGGGGCTGTCGAGAAGCCAGTTGTACAAACTTGCCAAGAGCGGCCATATCCCCCACTACAGACCGTCCGGTAAACTGTTGTATTTTAACAAGCAGGAATTGGACGAATGGCTCTGCCGGAACCAAGTAGAAGAAACCGAAGAAAACTGTCCAAAGGAGATGCCGGACAGCATGAATGAATGTGTTGAACCCGATAAACAATTTGCATCATGACAGAAGCCGGATTTCTTGAAACACTTAAACGGGTAGAAGATGTGGCCGTCATCCTGACCCGAATGGAAGATATAAACGTAGTATTGGGGAAGATAACCACCATTGAAGCCTTCATTGATCGTTTCGGGACGCTTGAAGCCTTGATAGAGCGTTTTGAAAGCGTGGAGAATCAACTCTATTACCTGAAAGATATGCTGAATATTGATGAAGCCGCCAAATACCTGAATATCTCCAAAGGGCATATGTACCGGCTTACCTCCAACCGTGACATATCCTACACCAAACCGAATGGCAAGAACATCTTCTTTGAAAGGAAGGAACTGGATGAATGGAAACGTCGCAATCCAGTCCTCTCACAAAGGGAGCTGGAAAGACAGGCTGCTATAATGACCGCCCATGACCACACCGGCAAGCCCAACCATAAAAAGAAAGGGGAAAAGCCATGATACCGACCCACCTGCTTCAAACCGGAAATGACATAGACCGTTCGGCTTATGAACAAATCCTGCAATTCATCCGCTTACGTGTCACCGAGACCTACGCCTTTCCGCCGGAAATTGTCCGTGTCGATGACATAACCATTGCCACGCTCGGCAACTTCAGTGCTTCGGTCGGTAAGCCCAAAAGCAAAAAGACTTTCAACATCACGGCAATTGTGGCTGCAGCGTTGTCGGGCAAAAACGTGTTACGCTACAACGCACATTTGCCGGAAGGCAAGCACAAGGTGCTTTATGTAGATACGGAACAAAGCAAATGCCATTGCCACAAGGTGCTTGAACGCATCCTGCGGCTGGCCGGGCTACCTACCGACCGTGAAGCGGACAACCTCGATTTTTTCATGCTGCGGGAATACAGCCCCAAACAACGCCGGCAGATTATCAACCATGCGTTAGCTTCCGATCCGGGTATCGGTTTTGTCGTCATTGACGGCATCCGTGACCTTCTGTATGACATCAACAGCCCCAGTGAGTCCGTTGATTTGATAAACGACCTCATGCGCTGGTCAAGTATGCACGACCTCCATATCCATACAGTATTACATCTGAACAAAGGAGATGACAATACGAGAGGACATATTGGCACAGAACTGAATAACAAAGCGGAAACCATTCTGCAAATCACCAAGAGCCAGTTTGACGGTAATATCAGTGAAGTAAAAGCCATGCACATTCGTGAAAAGGAGTTTGAGCCGTTCGCTTTCCGCATCAATAACGATGCCTTGCCTGAACTGGTGGGAGAATACTCGTTTACACAAGAGCGTAAGGGCTTCTGCGAATCCATTTCCGATGTACAACACGCCCAGGCTCTCAGGCTGGCATTCAGCGAGGGGGACATAACCGGATACAGACCGCTTATCAAAGCGCTCCAACAGGGATATACCGAAATCGGCTTCAAGCGTGGCCGGAACATCTGCATTGAACTGAACAAGTATCTGATGGGGCGTGGCATTATCGTGAAACAGGATAAGAGCTACCATTACAATCCGGAGGTGCTGGAGCATGGCGGCTGTATCTCCGATAATGAGGTTTAGTTTAACGCCGGTGTATATATAAGATAAACCCAATTAAACCCGAATAGAAACACAAAAGTTATTATGAACATAGCCCAGACCAAACAAATAGACATTGTGGACTTCCTGAAAGCAATCGGTTGTTTCCCCACGAAGGAAACCGCTTGCGCGGCATGGTTCCGTGCCCCGTATAGGGAAGATATGACACCTTCATTCAAAGTCAATAAAAGTCGGAAAATCTGGTATGATTTCGGACTTGCCCGAAGCGGCGACATCATAGACTTGGGTATTCTTATCTATCATACCAATGATATATCCCGTGTACTGAAACTGATAGAAAACGCCACCCCGGGAGTACCTGTCAAGGCAAGACATTCCTGCCCTCTTCTGAGGAAAGGAATGAGACCTTGCGGAACATCCGGGTCGGTGCGCTGACTTCGGTAGCCTTGAAGTCCTATCTGGCTTCACGGGGCATTGATATGGAAATCGGAATTAGGGAATGCAGGGAGATACACTATACCTGCCGTGGAAGAGCCTACTTCGCTATCGGTTTTCCTAATATAGCCGGTGGATATGAGTTGCGCAGCCCGTATTACAAAGGGTGCATTGCACCTAAAGAAATATCAGTGGCCAGCACAACAAAGACAGCTTTGGCATGTTGCCTGTTTGAAGGCTTTATGGACTTTCTTTCTTACTTGACACTAGTAAAACAAGGAAAGTTGCCGCCTCCGTGCAGACAGCCGGATTTGGTTGTACTGAACTCGGTGAGCAACCTGTCCAAAGCTCTGTCCCGGTTGAAAGCATACAAGAAAATCTATTGCTTCCTCGACAATGACGATGCCGGACGAAAGGCGGTGGATCTGCTTCGGGAAATGAATACGGCTACGGTCTATAATGTGATGGAAGCGTTTCCTTATCATAAGGATGTCAATGACCTGTTGCGCGATAAGAAAAGGATGCCGTGAATTGACTTTAAACGAAAGAATCATGTCCTACACAAGTTTATGTGCCGGATATTTTGTATTTTTGCCTAACAATTAGAACAATGGAACAGGAACGATTTAAAGAAATACTGGAGATAGGAGAAACCATTAGGGTGGAGTTTAAACGCTGTGGAAATGGCATTGAAAGCGATACCTATGAAACGGTATGCTCTTTTCTCAACCGTTTTGGCGGTGATATATTTTTAGGTGTGACGGATTCCGGCCGTGTTGTCGGCGTACCTGAAAATTCCGTATCTTCAATGATTAAGAATTTTATCAGTTGTGTCAGCAACCCGGATTTGATAACTCCGACTGTTTATTTGGAGCCCAGACCGCTTCTCTACGAGGGTAAAACCGTGATACACATTCATATCAATCCGAGTGCAGAAGTCCATTCCTATAAAAAGGAGATATTTGACCGGGTGGACGATGCGGACGTACACGTGACCGGTACCTCACAGATAGCGATGATGTACATCCGTAAGCAAAGTATCTTCACAGAACGGAAGGTATTTCCACATATAAAAGTGGAAGATCTGCGGCTCGACCTTTTGCCGACTATCAGGCGGATGGCTGTCAATTCCGCTAATGGCCGGCATATCTGGCAAAAGACGGATGATATGGAGCTGTTGCGCTCTGCCGGTCTGTTCGGTACGAACCATGAGACGGGAAGGCATGGGCTGAACCTTGCAGCCATATTACTGTTGGTCGTGATGACGTTATAAAAGATGTGGCACCGGCTTATGAAACGGATGCTTTGCTCCGCCGAATCAATATAGACCGGTATGACGACAGGGAGATTGTATGTACCAACCTTGTGGAAAGCTATGACCTGTTGATGGAATTTGCACAAAAGCATTTGCCGGACCCGTTTTATCTTGAAAATGAACAACGGATAAGCCTGCGTGGAGTAATATGCAGGGAAATGGTGTCAAACATACTCATTCACAGAGAATTTTCAAGTTCTTATCCTGCCAAATTCGTTATTGAGAATAACCGTATATACACGGAAAATGCTAACCGTGCCTCGTGGTCGGGTGAGATAACCCCGGAAAATTTTGAGCCGAATCCCAAAAATCCAATCATCGCCTCCTTTTTCCGCAATATCGGATTGGCCGACAAACTCGGTTCCGGTGTGCGTAATATTTTCAAATACGCCAAGTATTATCAAGGTGGGCATCCCCATTTTTTTGAACAGGATATTTTCCGTACAAGTGTTGAGTTTGAAAGTGAGACTATAAAAGTGGGAAATGCGACTATAAATGCGACTATAAGTGATACTGATGCGACTATAAACGCGACTATAAGTGAAGAGGATTTGCAGATGTTGAGACTTATTCAAGCCAAGCCTGACATCACCTATACGGAATTGTCCGAACAGTTGGATTTGCATCGTGCTACGGTTGCCAGACGTATCAAGAGCCTTGCGGAAAAAAGAGTCATATCGAGGATCGGTGCCAGAAAAACAGGTGTATGGATAATTAATATTTCTTTATAAAGCAGGAATGTATCAAATGAAAGAAGGTATCTACTCTGACACCTTCTTTCATGTATATTAATCTGTCATCTCACAAAAATAATCCAACTCGCCACCTTTTAGATTCTCTATTGCATATTGTTCGGTCTTGTTCCCAAAGTTTTTCATACAGTTCTGAAAATTGTGGTTTCGTTTCGTGGTATTGCCATATCTTATGGTTAAGTACCAATATTAGCTCTGTGAGATACTTACAGTTATCTTTCCATTCTTCAAAAGCACGGTTGAAAGTGTCCTGAATAGCTGCAAGCCCAAAATGGTCGGCTATCGTAAAATCGTTCCAGAAGGTGGTCTGCAACTCGTAGTCGTTTTCTTTCATAAATTCTCTGAATGTCATGTCATTTCAATTTTAGGATTTTATTATTAATCCCCTGCCGCAATTGAAGTGCAGGGGAATTTCTTCAATACCGGTATCAAGCCGATAACAGTATGGGCATAATCAAGGCTACGGTTTCCATCCGGTCATCATCGGCTACAGGGGTGATAACGCCTGCACGTTCTTGCGTGCTTAACTTGAACTGTACCTCCTTGGTGGTGATATTTTCCAGCGTTTGTTTCAAAAACTCCGCTTTGAAGCCGATACGCAAATTGCCGCCTTGATAGGCACAAAATACCGTTTCTTCGGCATGGGTGGAACAATCAATATCCTTTCCCGAAAGCATCAACGACAATCCCGAAAAGTTCATGGCCACCTCGCAACGTGCCTTGTCCGCAAATACGCTTACCCGTCTGACGGCCGCCAACAGTTCGTTTCTGTCGAAAATGGCGGTTTTGTCGCTGTCCGTGGGGATAACGGCATTGTAGTTGGGGTATCTTCCCTCTATCAGCCGTGTACGGAAATAGTCTGTTCCTGTTTGGAAGGCTACTTCACGGTCAGTAATGAATACCTGCACTTTCTCATCTGACCTGCTTGTCATACTGTGCACAATCTTTGCCGCCCTTGCGTGCAGCAGGAAACTATACTCTTGTCCGTCATCCTCTACCTTATAAGTGTTCCGTACCAACATGGAGCCATTGGTAGCGGCACATTGCAATTCATCGCCCTTCTTAGTGAAATAGATGCCGCAAAACACAGGACGAAGGTCATCGTTGCCAACGGCATATAAAGATTTGCCGATACTATCATTCAAGACAGATACTTCGATAGTGGCCTGCACGTTTTTCTCCATTGTGCCGGGAAGGACGTAATCCTTTGCCGGAAATCCCACCATGTCGAACCGCCCGTTGTTGTAGCGGATAACTACCGACAAATTTTCCTCGTCCGCTTCAAAAGTGACAGGCCGGTCTCCTAAATTCTTCAACGAATCAAGCAGGAAACTCGCTGTGACACATATCCTGCCGCTGTGTCCGTTAGCTCCGTCCATATCTATGACAGGGAGCGTGCTGCACCGGCTACAATCCATGTCGGATGCCGTTATTCTCAACACGCCGTCTTTAAGTTCCAACAGGAACGTGGAATAAATAGGCAATGCCACCTTGCTGTTCCATTACTTTTGCCAATGCAGCTAACTTGGCGTTCCATTCTGCTGCTGAAATCGTGAACCTCATATCTGATTTGATTTGTTTCCCTATCATCGGGAGCCTTTGCCCCTTATTGTGAGGAAGTTATTTATGGTGCCCCGACTGAGCAGGTGCGTATAGCACAAACTTTTTGGTTGAAATACGCTTTTTGCGTGTACGGAAAAAGGAAGATTTCAATCACCGGGGCACTGATTATCTGAAAAACCGCTGCTTCCCGCCCTAAAAGTTTGGGCCAATCAAAGCAAGCCTGCCGGAACTTTGCGCCGGAAATGTCTCCGCCCAATGAGGGCACGGGTGTGTACGATTCACATCTCCTTGCATATAAATGGCAGGGAACGGAATACCTGTAATCGTGGTATCGGAGTATGATTGACAGTCTGATTTTCCGTTGCAATCATAAACCCGGTTAAAAAAGGAGGCTTTGTTGCTTTGTCTTTCATCGTGTACCTCTATTTCATTATTTCTTTGCGGCACCAATCGAACAATCAACGCATAAACACAAAATAAAATGAGTCCATTTTTGACATTTGCCATTTGCCTGAGCATCGCCTACCTCCTTTTATTACGGTGCCAACATCGGCAAGGATTTATACGCTGCCGGAAAGCAACATGCTTCCAACGAGGAAGTGTTTGATATTGAAGGCAGTCCGGTTGAAACCGCCGTTCCCGTGAAAGAACAGGGAGACGGCTTTTTTATTGGCGATGCCGAACCGGAAGAACCTGCGGAAGTGCTTGAACCGGAAAAGGAAAGCGAAAAGGAAGAAACCGCCGAGACAGAGAAACGCATCGCTTCGCTGCAAGAGAATCTGGATGAAGCAGACGTGACGAGCGAATACGGCATCAAAGCCCCGGAACTCCATGAGTTGCTGGAAGGCAAGAAAGCTTCGCTGTTCAAACCCCAAATCAATGTCATCCGAAATGTATTGTAAGAAGATTATCCGCCATAGTCTGCCGGTGTCGTGCCTCCTTTCGGCGCAGTCCGTTTCCGCCAAATGCGGCGGCGTGGATTACAGCTGGGGGAGCCGACGCGCTGGCACTGATGCACGACTATGTAGTGACCATGATGCTCTATGTGCTGTATTTGACCTATGCCATTGCCGCACTTGTCACTATTTACGCCAGCCTACAGATCTTCATCAAGATGAATGCCGGCGAGGAAGGTATCGTCAAGGAGATACTCATGGTCGTGGGAGCCTGTATGTTCATGATCGGAGCCTCTATCGTGTTCCCGGCTTTCTTCGGCTATCAAGTTTAAAAACTCATCTGCGCAGAGAGTACCATAATGTCTAATTAAAAACAAGAACGAATGTTGCAAAAAATCAAGAAAATGATGAAGGGCGTCTGCTCTTCCGAAAGAATCAAGATGCTTTCATTTATGCTGCTGGTCGGAACGGTGGCAGCTTTCGCCCAAAATGCGGCCGGTGACTACTCCGCCGGAACGACAGCCCTCGGCACGGTGACGGACGAGATCGCCAAGTACGTGCCGCATGTAGTGAAACTGTGTTACGCCATTGCCGGTATTGTGGCCGTCGTGGGAGCAATCAGCGTGTATATCAAGATGAACAACGAGGAACAGGACGTGAAGAAGTCTATCATGATGATTGTAGGAGCTTGTATCTTCCTAGTAGCCGCTGCACAGGCACTTCCATTGTTCTTCGGTATCTCCGCATAACGGCGCATGGGAACCGGAACGGACAACAGCCGCTACACAGGATACCCACTGTTCAAGGGGCTTCAACGGCCTCTTGAACTGATGGGACTTCAGGGGCGGTACATCTATTGGGCGGCCGGAGCTGTCGGTGGGGCCATTCTCGGCTTTATCCTTGCCTACTGCCTGATAGGTTTCCTCGCCGGGCTGCTCACTTTGGTGGCGTCTCTCGCCGTGGGTGCCGGATTTATCCTGCTGAAACAGCGCAAAGGGCTGCACAGCAAGAAGAATGATAAAGGAGTATTCATCTATGCTTATTCAAAAAGGAAATGACAATAACCGGAGTTTGTAAAAAAAGTAAAATTGTTTGGCTGTTTCTTTCATGTGTCCTACTACTCGCAGCCTGTGGAGAACGACAGGCAACGAAATCCGCCACGGTGGAAGTGCAACAGACAGCCGGTAAAATCCGGCAAGTCTGGGCAACAGCCTGCCGTCCGTTGACGATCACTTTAGAAGGGATGGAAGCAGGACTGCCGGACATCGGGGTGTATATGCACCTTACGGATGCCACAGACACGGAACGGAACGCCTTTTACGGAGTGCCGTTCATTTACGACAACGGGCGTTATGTGGCGCAGGAACACCATACCGTGACCGCCGATACGCTCGCCGCCATCTATGCCTGTTTCCCTTACCGGCAAGGACTTGCCGCAGATGACAGTCTTGTACTGGCGGCCCCTTTCGGGGAGAACCTATACGGTGTGGAAACGGCACGGCATACCGGCAAGGAGATTTCCGTGGAGATGGATTGGCGCAGTTCAATGGTACTACTCTGCATCGGATGTGAGAGCGACCGGTTGCAAGAGCGGTGGATGGACTTACGCTTACGGGGGAGAACCTTTGCGGACAGGCTGTCTATCAGCCTTACTTGGGTAAATGGCGACCTGTGGGCAAAGGAGGCACGCTGAACGCCACGGATGCGGACTGCCTGTTGAACAATGGCCGGAAACATGACTTTTATCTGGTGCCTACCGATACGGAAGGTGCGGTGACGATTGCCGCCACCATTGACGGACACCCATACGCTGTGCGGACAACATTGCCTCCCATGCAAGCAGGAAGCCTTGTAAGGCTAAACCTGCACAAAGGCAAGGAAGGATTGGCGGTGAATGGCAGTTGGGTGGAAACCCGGCGTAAGCTCCGCTACCAGCCTGTGCAGCGTGTGGATTCCGTGGAAGTGGGTCACTACCTGCAAAAAGACGGTGGGATATGTCCTCAACGTGACAGCAATTCAATTGCCATGGTAGTGGAAACGGACGGGAGGCACGGCAAAGCGGTGGCGTTGCGCGACAGCGAGGGTCGGTATTGCTATTCGGGAAAAGTTTTGACTTCCGGTAAAACTTTCCAGACCATTGATGGTAAACGTAAAGAGGGAGTCATCAATCCCCGACAAACGGATGAAATCATCGATGAGAACAAACTCATCTTTACTTCGGGAATGCCCTACGGTGAGCAATGCGCCTTCGGCTATGCAGACGGTGCCGATCTTACCCAAAGGCTGATTGACAAGTACCGTCAAACGGAGCATGCCTACCGAAGGAACGGGGGACTGCTCGCCAGGAAAGAAATGCTTGCTGAAGTGGAGCAGCATCCGGGAAGCTATGTGCCGTCACTTGCGGAACTGGCACAGCTCTATCATCACCGGCAACTCGGAGAAACAGTCGGCTGTGAACCGATGCGAGGAGAATACCTGACCGTCAGCGAGAGTTCGGACAAGACCTTTTATCTGATTGACATGGAGAACGGTATTGTGACCGGAACCTTGTCAAAACAATATGCCAGCTTACGGCTGCGGTTATTTTATCTATTTTGATTCACCTAAAAAACAACACAAATGAACAATCTGGTAATATACAACGAAGCGGAAATCAACTCAGTGGAAATCTGCGTGCTTCCACCTTTATTCAAAGTAAAGGTAGCTATGGACTCCGACACCGATGCCACTGTGACGATTACAGACATTAACGGTGCGGAGGATTTTGCATCCGTGTGCATTGAAACGAACCGGAAGGAGCTTTCCGATGTACAGTTCACCGACAAGGAAAGGCTGTGTATCGGTCGGGAGGTGGCACGCTGTATTGCGGCGGACATCGCCCTGTTTGTGGGACATGGCATTGTGCCTTACGAGTGCTACGATGAGCATCCTACGTTTGACCTGTTCAAGTTTTCGGACAAATGGGAGAATGATTTAGCTTTCGGAATCCGAAAGGTTTATTTCGCCCGATGTGACGGAAGCCAAAAACAATAACGCCCATGACGATTTATATTCTACTGATTCTTGCGGCTGTAGGCACGGGTATGGCCATATCGGTATATGCCTTTGGCACAGGAGGAAAGCGCAAGCGTATCTTCCAAGACATCTACTTCTCCGTGGAAGACAACGAGGGTGTCGGCGTGGTATATACCAAAAACGGGGAGTATGCGGCTATCCTGCGCATGGAGAACCCGGTGGATAAATACTCCGCCGACATAGACGGGTACTACGAATACACCCGGCTGTTCACCGCCATTGCCCGGACACTCGGCGAAGGGTATGCGCTGCACAAGCAGACATATTCGTGCGCAAGCCGTTCTGTGACGAGAGCGAGCAAGCGTGAATACCTGTCCGAGTCCTACTTCCGCTACTTCAACGGCAGGGAATATACGGACAACCAGACCTACCTGACCGTGACGCAGGAGGCGCAAAAGAGCCGTCTTTTCTCTTTCGACAGCAGAAAATGGCGTGACTTCCTCGTGAAAATCCGCAAAGTGCAAGACCAATTGAAAGATGCCGGCGTGCGTGCCGAGTTTCTGACAAAGGAAGACGCCAGCGAGTATATCGACCGCTATTTTGCGATGGACTTTACCCATAAGACACTCTCAATGAACAATTTCAAGGTGGATGAGGAATGCGTGCGCATGGGTGACCGGAAATGCAAAATATTCTCACTTGTGGACGTGGACAGCATCAACCTGCCCGCTTGGTACGTCCCTTTGCCAATATCGAGGTGAACAACACACAGATGCCTGTTGATGTGATGGCGGCCATTGACCAAATCCCGGAAGCGAGGACGGTCGTTTACAACCAGATGATTTTCATTCCTAACCAAAAAAGGGAGCTTGCGCTGCTGGAAAAGAAGAAAAACCGCCACGCAAGTATTCCCAATCCGGGCAACCAGATGGCCGTGGAGGACATCAAGCGGGTACAGGAAGTCATGGCCAGGGAGGGAAAGCAACTGGTCTATACGCACTACAACCTGGTGGTGTGCTGCGACAGTGGTACCGACCTGCAAAAGTCCACCAATCATCTGGAAAACACGTTCGGACGTATGGGCGTCCATATCTCCAAGAGAGCTTACAACCAACTGGAACTGTTCGTCAATTCGTTTCCGGGAAACTGTTACGGCATGAGCGCGGAGTATGACCGCTTCCTGACGCTGGGCGATGCCGCCGCCTGCCTGATGTACAAGGAAAAAATACAGCACAACGAGGACACGCCGCTGAAAATCTACTACACGGATAGGCAGGGCGTGCCGGTGGCCATTGACATAACGGGAAAAGAAGGGAAACACAAACTGACGGACAATTCCAACTTTTTCTGCCTAGGGCCTTCGGGAAGCGGCAAATCGTTCCACATGAACAGCGTGGTACGCCAACTGCACGAACAAGGAACGGATGTGGTGATGGTGGATACAGGTAATTCCTACGAGGGATTGTGCGAATATCTGGGTGGGAAATATATCAGCTACACCGAGGAAAAGCCCATTACGATGAACCCTTTCAATATCACGAAGGCGGAACTGAACATCGAAAAGATAGACTTCCTGAAGAACCTGATACTGCTGATATGGAAAGGTTCGGACAGTAAAATTTCGGAACTGGAGTTCCGTATCATCGAGCAGATTGTAACGGACTACTACGATGCCTATTTCCACAGTTTCAGGGCTATGACCCGGTGCAGCGTGAGACCCTGCGCAAGACACTGACCGCCGCCGAAAAGCGCAGGGTACGTGGAGCGTGGAGGAAATGGCGGCACTCGGCGAGAAGATTGATGCGAAAATCAAGCTGCTGGAGGAACGGCGAAAGGCTTTGGCGGTGGCTTCGCTCTCGTTCAATACCTTTTACGAATACTCCTGTGAACGGCTGGAGCTTATCTGCCTGGAGAACAACATCACGGAAATCGACTACGACAAATACGCATACATGATCCAGCCTTTCTACAAAGGCGGCATCTATGACAAGATACTCAACGAGAATGTAGACACCACGCTGTTCTCGGAGACTTTTATCGTCTTTGAAGTGGATGCAATCAAGGAAAACAAGAAACTTTTTCCTATTGTCACGCTTATCATCATGGACGTGTTCTTGCAGAAAATGCGTCTGAAAAAGAAGCGAAAAGTCCTGGTAATAGAGGAAGCATGGAAGGCAATCGCCTCGCCACTCATGGCCGAGTACATCAAGTTTATGTACAAGACGGCAAGAAAGTTTTGGGCAAGTGTCGGCGTGGTGACACAGGAGATACAGGACATCATCGGCAGCGAAATCGTAAAAGAGGCCATTATCAACAACTCCGATGTGGTGATGCTTCTTGACCAAAGCAAGTTCAAGGAACGCTTCGACAACATCAAGGCTATTCTCGGACTGACGGAAACGGACTGCAAGAAAATCTTTACCATTAACCGACTGGAGAACAAGGAAGGACGCAGTTTCTTCCGGGAAGTATTCATCAGGCGTGGTACGACCAGCGAAGTCTATGGCGTGGAGGAACCGAGGGAATGCTACATGACTTACACCACCGAACGGGCGGAAAAAGAAGCGTTGAAACTCTACAAGGCAGAACTGAAATGCAGCCATCAAGAAGCTACGGAAGCCTATTGCCGAGACTGGAAACGGTCGGGTATTGAAAAATCGCTGCCTTTTGCACAAATGGTAAATAAGGCAGGCAAAGTATTGAACCTGAAAGAAAAACAATTCTAAAATCATATTATCATGCAAGAAGAAAAATTTATCAGCGAGTTTTGGAAATCCAACGAACGTAGCAATTTCTCCAAGGAAGCAACGGTACTGTTCTTCTACCTTATTTATATTTGGAAGAACGAGAACAAACCAGAAAAGTTCTATGTGCATCCGGCGAGCCTGCTTTGCAAGGTACGCGGATTTACCGTAAAAGATGTGCTGTCAGCCAGCAAGGAACTGCAAGAGCGGAACTACATCAGCTTCACGGCACCGGAAAAGGACTGGTGTTCGGGGGAATACAGCCTGTGTATGGAACGAGCAGGACAAGGGAAAGAGATAACGGCTGACGGCAAATAACCCCTTCCCCCCCACCTCGCCATGTATAGAATCCTATTGCTTCTGACCTTAGCCTGCACCTTTGTCTTTCCAACAAGGGCGCAGTACGTGCGTGTAAACTACGACAAGAAAACGGTGGCCGCCATGGTCGCCGCCTATGGGACGGAAACGGTGGCTGAAGCCTACTACAATGAGCAGGTGAAAGCCATACTGGAACGGTACAATGCCGCCGAAATCGCCGCCGCCGGAATTTTTACGTCCAAATTCCTCGACCGCAAAGGATTGACGGAACTGGGAATCTGGAGCAACCAGACGGAGAACCAATACTACCGAAGGATTTATTACTTGGTGAGTGCCAAAATCATGCCAAAGATATGGACGGTGGCCGGGATGATGCTCCGCTCGCCCCAGACTGCCCTGTATTGGGGAAGCTACCTGATGAAAATCTGCACGGAAGTGAAAACGCTCTGTATGCAGTTTGAGTCGGTAGTGACCAATGGCAGCCTGTCGTTCAACGACATCGCTTTCCTGCAACTGAATCCGCAGGTGGCCTCGCTGTTCACCCTGTCGGAGAACGGTGGCATTAATTGGAAAACCTTTCTTGACGACTTGGGCGACATTCCACATAACTTCACCAAAGAGAACCTGAAGGCAGACCTTGACAACCTCTATAACATGGGGGTCAACATCGCCACCGCCGGAACGGAGAACCTGAGCGAACACATCTTGGGAGAGAGCAACTTCCACGACCTGTTGCAAGGAAACGTGACTGCCATTGCCCACGCCGTGGAAAACAGCTACGACCTGTACCAAAGCCTTGACAATTCGGTAGGTAGCACGTTGCTCTCCTTAGTCGGAGGACCGGAGAACGTAGCCGGGCTGTTCCAACTCGACAATTACAATCTGACGGCGTGGATGACCGATTACCTGCGTGAGACGATGGGGCAATACTATACCCAACGGTGGTACATTTACCGCAGGGATGCCGGCCAGGAGGTGCTTTGCGACTACTCCCCTGCCACAGACGACAACAGCGTAATCAATGGTTGGGAATGGACACGCTTCAATACTTCCGATGCCAACTTTTACCCGAATACCGCCCAGACCGAACAGGTGCTTAGCAATTCGGAACGATATGCCGGATGGTCGAGGGCGCAGGTGGAACAACTGAACCGCCGAAACGACGGAAACACTTACAGTATCAGCTATTACCGCTCCAGTTATATCATATCCAAAGGAGGCAAGCAGACCAAGAAAGCCTATGCATACAGCATCAAGGTGACGAAAAGCTGGAACCATACAGAAGAAGTGTATGAGGACGTGTTCGATTCATATACCATGGACTTGAACACTTTTAAAGGGCAGCTTCAAGCTCGCCTGTCGGAATACAACGAGAACGAGGAAGGCACCGTGTATTACATCGGCTCCGATGCGAAAAACTATTACCAGGCTACCGATGAAGCGAAGCTGAAAGGCAGCGAAAGCGTAATGATAAGCGTAACCTGTCACGAGGGGGTAAGCCTGATTTCCGGTACCACCCAGTACAAATGCCGCAGTTGCGGAAGCAGCCTGAATGCCCACTCGAAGGAATGCGTGATGCGAACGTCCGTATCGGGAGACGAGAACTTGACTTGTCCGGCTTGAATGAACTGGAACAGGAATACAACGGGGAAGCCGCCGTGCTGCAAGCCCGGATAGACGACTTAAGGCAGAAAATGCGGAACTTGTCAGGCAGATAGCTTCCGCCACTGTGGAGGAAGCCGCCGTGCTTCGGCAAGCCTATAACCGTAACAAGGACGAGATCAGCCGGATAGAGACGGAACTTTCCGCCGTGCGCCGGAAGCAGGAGGAACTGGCACAGGCCAAAGAAGAAGCCGCCGCCGACAACGACGTGCCTACCGATGATTACTACCGTATTCCGGCTATCATGCAGGACTGCAAGGCCGCCTACGACCTGACATGGAAAGGCGAAGGTTGGTGGTCGGGCTATACCTACCTGCGTGAAGCAGTCGCTCCGAACATCAACGGGGTGATTACATTCCGTGCCTCCCTGCGGATTGCCCGGAAGCCGAAATACTTCCTCGGCATCAAGATACACCGTGCCATTATGGAAATCAGTTGGGAGCTGACCGCCGAATACAGCGATACGGAGGTGGTGGATATTATCCAGTTTGATCCAGAGAAAAGCGAGACTGAGAAAAAGGACGAAGTGAACCGCCGCCTGTCGGAAATCGCCCGTGAATACCCCTCCTGCAAGATAAGCACGGAATACTTTCGAAGCGAACCGCCGGAAACGGATAACACCAGCGACACCTATCACCTGCTATGGTCATCGGACCGACTGGAAATCGCCCGCCAGGTACATACAAGGCTGAGCCATATCTATGCCGACCTGGTTTCGCTGGAGAAAAATGATGCACTACAAGCTCTCCATTGTGGACGTGCTGCGTGATGTGGCTCCCTATATCAATGATGAACGGGGCAGGCGGCTGACTTTAGTGGAACAATGCCGGAAACGGTGGTTGCACGGAGCGGCTGAAAACTGCACTCCGTGGACTACAACGGCAAATACGAAGATGAAGAAAGGAGGAACGGAAATGAATGACCGGACACGATACTTGCTCCTGTTGCTGTTGGCGGTACTGCCCACCGTAGTGAAGGCGCAATGGAACTTCGACATTCCTGTGGTGGAAGCCTATATCAACGACCACAAGCAGCAACGGAGCCTGTTGTTGGCACGCTCCACACTGGAGCTGAGCAACCAACTGTTGCATGAATACAGCAGCGATGCCGCCGTGGAATATAAGGAACTGAACATCGACCTTGACAAATACACGAGGGCGTTTGATGTGATTGACGTGCTGTACCAGTCGCTCCGTACCTCGCTGAATGTCTATTCTACTTATGACACAGTGAGTGACCGTATCGGGATTACAAGGATCTGTTGGACGATTATCGGGAAAAGGTATTGGAACGGGGGAAAATCTCTCCGGCCGACACCTTGCTTATCAGCGTGAACCTGCGCTGCATACGGAAGATTACCGATGAAGGGGAATCGCTGTACCGTTCGGTGGCTGACCTTGTGCTGTACGCCACTGGTGCCGCCGCCTGCTCGACCTCAGACCTGCTGTTGATACTGGAGGGCATCAATATCGGACTGGATAACATCGAAGCGCATCTGAACCGGGCATACTTTGAGACTTGGCGGTATATCCAACTGCGGATTGGCTACTGGAAAGAGAGTGTCTATCGGAGGCAAAGCAAACTGGAAATCATAGAGGGGGCGTTTGGACGGTGGAGAGAAGCCGGTCTGAATCCGGAAACGAAATGAAAAATTAAGAATAAAGAATGAGGAATCGGACATGAAGAATCGGAAGATGGGGAAACGGAATTTTAGTAGTGGGGCTTGTGCTCTATGGGGCGATGGATGTGGGGGCGCAAAGCGTGACCTACCGCCACGATGCTGCCAAGATGAACCAGATAACGGTGGGCGAAATCGGCTCCGGCTCACTTACCCCCAGCTTCTATTACCAAGCACTGCACAAGTCGTACAGCAAGAGTGCGGCAAGCAAGAACAAACTGTCGTACCGTACCCTTGCCGGGGTGAACCTGTATAACCAGGTGGATGAAGCGGAAGCGTTGGACTCGGCAATGGTGGCACGAGCGAAGATAGAGGCGTGAACGTGGCTGACCGTAGCGGCGGTGCGCTCGATGTGGCTTGGACAGCGGAGGGAGGCAAATAACCGACAAGATGGGCGACTTTGAGCGGAATATCAACCGCATCCTGCAAACAGGCGGCAACAACGATGACCAAAGCTATTGGAAGGAGCATTACCAGATGTTCCAATGCGCCATAAGAGCCACGCAGGACACTTATATGCCCAATGCCCAGCGTAAGAAACAATACCTGCGCATTTATACGGATGTAGTAAGGAAGAACGAAGAACTTATCCGCTACCTCGTCCGGCTATCCAACGCACGCAAGACCTCAGAACTGCTTGCTGCCACCAATCAAATAGAAAACCGGAAAGCGCAAGTAGTGGCTGCTGCCATGGGGAGGTGGCGTTCTGCCGGATGGACTACCGTGGATGGCAGGGAATGAAAAAGGAAAGGGAAAAAGAATTTATTAACTCTATAAATAATGACAAACATGAATCATCAAAACCAAATGTTCAATCATCCACAATTCGGGGAGATTTGTACCGTTCAACAGGAAGAAGGGAAAGTGTTGTTCAAGGCTAACGATGTGGCCCGTTCTTTAGGGTATGCAGAAGCTGCAAAGGCCGTCCGTACCCACTGTAAGGGGGTGTCCGTTTTAGACACTCCCATTGAGAATCAATACGGTACGGTTGTAATGCAACCTACCAAGTTTATCAGCGAATCCGATGTATATAGATTGGTGATGCGCTCCAAACTTCCGGAAGCTGAAAAGTTTCAGGACTGGGTCTGTGAGGAAGTGCTACCTGCCATTCGGAAAGACGGGGCTTACCTGAGCGAGAAAGCCCTACAACACGTGGTGACAGACCCGGAGTTCTTTATCGGGGTTGCCAATGCCATTCGGAAGGAGAAAGAGCAACGGCTGGAGATAGAGAGCTGTTGCACGGAACAACAGCTTTTGATTGGCCGCCAAAAGGAAACAATCGAGGAGCTTGGCAAGCGTTCCGCTTACGCAGAGACCGTATTGCAGAACAAGGACTTGGTGGATATTACACAGATTGCGCAAGACTACGGTCTTTCAGGACGCCGTCTGAACGCTATTCTCCATGAAAAAAGGGTGCAATACAAGAGCGGCAAGCAATGGATTCTCTACGCTCCCTACAAGGGGAACGGGTATGTGGGTAGCGAAACCTCCCAGTTGGAGAACGGTAAGACCGTGATGCGTACCCGGTGGACACAAAAAGGCAGGCTATTTATCCATGACTTGCTGAAAGCGGACGGCATATTGCCGGTACATGAGATTGAAACGGAACAAACGGAAACATCCTCTAATATCCAGTAATGTATGGCAGACAATATCTTATCGGATTTCGGCATTGACATTCTCGAAGAAGAAATAGATGATGTGATATTCCAGACCAATGAGTTCCTGTGCGATGCGACTTTCACCGGCTCACAAGGGCCGTTTTGGTGGATCCTCCAAATGTGCATGGCGTTGGCAGCACTCTTTTCCATTATTGTGGCGGCGAACATGGCTTATAAAATGATGGTAAAACATGAGCCGCTGGACGTGATGAAACTATTCAAGCCATTGGCAATCGCTATCATCCTGTCGTGGTGGTATCCTCCTGCAGATACCGGCATGAACCGGAGCGGAAGCAGTTGGTGCGTGCTGGACTTCTTGTCGTACATTCCGAATGCCATTGGCTCGTACACGCATGACCTGTACCAAGCGGAAGCCACACAGATAAGCGACAAATTCCAAGAAGTGCAGGAGTTGATTTATGTGCGAGATACGATGTACACGAGTTGCAGGCGCAGGCAGATGTCGCCCATTCGGGGGTAAGTGACCCTAACCTGATAGAATCGACCATGGAGCAGACCGGAGTGGATGAGGTGACGAATATGGAGGTAGATGCAAGTCGGCTCTGGTTTACCTCGCTGGTGAGCGGTGCAACTGTGTGCATTGATAAAATCGTAATGTGTATTGCGCTGATTGTCTTTCGTATAGGTTGGTGGGCCACTATCTATTGTCAGCAAATCTTACTCGGAATGCTGACGATATTCGGGCCGATACAATGGGCATTTTCGCTACTCCCCAAGTGGGAAGGCGCATGGGCGAAATGGATGACAAGGTATCTGACGGTACATTTTTATGGGGCCATGTTGTACTTCGTAGGATTTTTATGTCCTGCTTCTGTTCGACATTGTGCTGTGCATACAGGTGGAGAACCTGACGGCGATAACGACAAGCGAGCAGACGATGGCAGCCTATCTGCAAAACTCCTTCTTCTCGGCAGGCTATCTGATGGCGGCAAGCATTGTAGCCCTGAAATGCCTGAACCTTGTGCCGGACCTGGCGGCATGGATGATACCGGAGGGTGATACGGCATTCAGTACCCGAAACTTTGGCGAGGGTGTGGCTTCACAGGCTAAAATGTCCACCACGGGGGCGATAGCGCACATGATGAGATAAGGGATTATGAAAAATTGAGAATGATGAATGAAGAATTTCTGAAAATAGGGAATGAATTGAATAAAATAGAAAAAGCTGTATGATAATCAAAAACTTAGAAAACAAAATCAAGCTGGTGACGATATTCTGCGGATTTTTCCTTGCCGGATGCGTCCTTATCAGCCTGTCAAGCATCTGGACGGCAAGGGTGATGGTAACGGATGCCCAACAGAAGGTATATGTGTTGGACGGCAATGTACCTATCCTTGTGCAACGCACTACAATGGAGGAGACCCTCGATGTGGAAGCGAGAAGTCATGTGGAAATGTTCCACCACTTCTTTTTCACGTTGGCACCGGATGACAAATATATCCGCTACACCATGGATAAGGCGATGTACTTGGTGGACGAAACCGGACTGGCACAGTACAATACACTGAAAGAAAAGGGATTTTACAACAATATCATGGGAACGAGTGCGGTATTCTCGATATTCTGTGACAGCATCAACTTCAACGAGGAGAAAATGGAGTTTACCTACTATGGCCGCCAACGCATCGAGCGGAGGACTTCCATTCTCACCCGTGAACTGGTGACCGCCGGCAAACTGAAACGAGTACCCCGGACGGACAACAACCCACACGGGCTGCTGATAGTGGACTGGCGCACCCTGCTGAACAAAGACATCGAACAAAAGAATAAAAACAATTTCTGATATGAGCTGGAAAAAAATGATTTTCGGCGAGAAGATGCCGGACAAGGACGATCCGAAGTATAAGGAACGGTATGAAAGAGAGGTGGCGGCAGGTCGTAAGGCTGCCCGGCTGTTGAGACTTGACAAGGCGGCAGGGGGCGTGCAACGCTTCGCCTGCAAGCATCCCAGGTGGTTTCTCGCCATTGTGTTCGGCATTGTGCTGACCTGTCTGGGACATAACATCTACCGTATGGTAGCAGTGTATCAAATCCACCGGACGGAGGAACGCATGACTGCCACGGAACACCAGGAACAATTATTGAAACAAAGACATAAGACACATGATGATAACAGACAAGATTAATTTCAAACAGCCGAAGTACGTGCTGCCTGCCATACTCTACCCGTTGCTGCTGATTAGCGGTTATCTGATATTCGACATTTTCGACACGGAACCGGCAGAAACGGGAAATACGCTGCAAACCATGGAGTTCCTGAACCCGGAACTGCCCCAGGCACGTGTGGATAACAACGGCGGCATCAACGGCAAATATGAGAGCATGGTGAAATCATACGGCAGAATACAGGACTTTTCCGCCGTGGAGAACATAGAACGCAACAACAATGAAGATGACAAAGAAGCATACGAATCCAAATATACGGAAGACGACCTCGCCCTGCTCGACACGGAAGCAGACAGGCGGATGGAAGAACTGGAGCGGCTGCGTGAGATGCAGGAACGCTTGCGAAAAAGTGCCGAGAAAGGCGAAGCAATGAACAATGACACCGTTTCTCTACCCTTGCCCGACGAGGACGGGCGCATTGCCCGAAGCGAACAACGGCGCAAGGAAGCGTTGGCGGAACTGGACAAGGCTCTTGCCGAAGCGAGGTCGCAGGGCCGAAAAGGATTGGAACCTACACCGGATAATACTGACACATCCGTTTCCAGACCGGTGGCAACAGGAACGGTGACGGACAGAAATGTGGAAGTGAACGGAAACGCCGTGCATGAGCTTGGCGATGACGTGGAGACCGGGCAGGTAGTGAAAAAAATCAAGACTTCCTCTGACTACTTCCACACCCTTGCGGAGAACGAGCCGGAACCCAAGCTGATAAAGGCTATCATTGATGAAAACATCAAAGCAGTGGACGGCTCACGGGTACGGCTCCGCCTGCTCGATGATGTGGAAATCAACGAGACAGTAGTGCCCAAAGGCTCGTACCTCTATGCTACGATGAGCGGCTTCGGCAACCAGCGGGTGAAAGGCAGCGTGAAAAGCATACTGGTGGACGATGAACTGGTGAAGGTAAGCCTGTCGCTCTATGATACGGACGGGCTGGAAGGGCTGTACGTGCCGGGCAGCACTTTCCGGGAAACGGCGCAGGACGTGGCTTCCAACGCCATGAACAGCACGATGAGCATCAACAACGGCACTTCGGGAAATACTTTCTCCCAATGGGGTATGCAGGCTATACAGAATGCCTACCAACGGACAAGCAACGCTCTATCGAAAGCGGTGAAAAAGAACAAGGCCAAACTGAAGTACGGCACATTCGTGTATCTGGTTAATGGCAGGGAGAAAAGGAAATAAGACCTTAAACGAGATAGATAGAATTACATCGGCTTTGAGAAAGAGAAGGTTTATTATGACATCGCCAACAGGCGCATAATGAAAAAGCATATACAATAACTAATAATGTAATAAACAAGAAAATAAAATGAATGTACGAATTAAAATCTTGAGTCTAGTGGCCGGGGTGCTGGCGGTTTGTCCGCTGGCGGCACAGACCACGTATGAGGAAATGGAGCAACTGACAGTGAATGAACAGGTGACAACGGTGATAACGGCTACCGAGCCGGTTCGCTTCGTGGATATTTCTACGGATAAGGTTGCCGGAGACCAGCCTATCAACAATACAATCCGGCTGAAACCCAAAGAGGCAGGGCACGAGGACGGCGAAGTGCTTGCCATAGTGACCATCGTGACGGAACGCTACCGCACACAGTACGCACTGGTTTACACCACCCGGCTGCAAGAGGCGGTGACGGACAAGGAAATACACGCTGTAGAGACCACAGCTTACCATAACCCGGCAGTGTCGCTCTCCACAGAGGATATGTACCGGTTTGCCCGTAGGGTATGGACTTCCCCGGCGAGATACCGGAACGTAAGCTGCAAGCAACACCGTATGAACATGCGCCTGAACAACATTTATGCCGTAGGCGATTACTTCTTCCTTGACTTCTCGATAGAGAACCGTACACGCATCCGCTTCGATATAGATGAGATGCGAGTGAAACTCGCTGACAAGAAGATGTCGAAAGCTAGCAATGCGCAAGTGATAGAGTTGCAGCCGGAAATGATACTGGAACAGGGTAAGTCGTTCCTGCACGGCTACCGTAACATCGTTGTGATACGGAAAATGACCTTCCCCAATGACAAGGTGCTGACCATTGAACTAAGCGAAAAGCAGATTTCGGGGCGCAATATCTCGCTGAACATCGACTATGAGGATGTGCTGAGTGCGGACAACTTTAATGAAGTCTTACTTAATGAAGAATGAGGAATTAAGCAATGAAGAATTTTTATTTGAAAAGATATTTGTATTGGCGGTAATCCTGTTTACTACTTGTGTTCCGGGATTTGCGGACGACCATAGGGGGAGGTTGCAGATTGGCACCGGACTCTTGTATGAGCAAGGCATGGACTTGACGGTGGCTTACGAACATGAGACACGTTATCATAACGCTTGGGAGTATTTCGGGAACGTGTATCTGAAATGGGACGAATGCGCTTCGTGCGGTCACGTGTGCCCGAAGTCGTTCTGGAGCAACTACAACACGTGGGGCTTGGGCGTAGCCTACAAGCCTTGCGTGACACGAGGACACAACCACCATGGCAACCTGCGCATAGGCGGTTCGCTCGGCTCTGACCGACACAATGTAGTGGGCGGCGTACACGCAGGATATGAGCATAGCTACTCCTTACGCAAGGGGTGGAAGGTGTACTGGCAGGTGAAAAGCGACCTGGTGATTGGCGGGAGGACTTGTTCGCACGGAGTGGTTATCGGGGTGAAGCTGCCGGTGAAATAAAGAATTAAGAATGAGGAATGAAGAACCGGCTACCTGACACGATAATGAATAATGGCAGGGATAAATAATGAATACGGATAATGATAAATAAGATACAGAACATGAATGGAATAAAGATACGAATTGGAGGAATGGCGAAAGCTATATATAATAAGGCAGGGAAAGGAATGAGACCAGGGAGAATGGCCTTGGGTATGATGCTGGCCACTATGTTGGGGTTGACGGCTTGTGATGAACACCGGGATTTCCCGGACACCGGCATGAAGGTGGGCTATATCCTTTGTACGGACGGTAAGGTAATGAGCTATGAGGACTATAGCCTATCGGGAAAGGAGGCTATAGCCGTGGTGTTCCACCTGAACCGGGATGAAGCGATGGCAGGAAACGGATATGCGGTCTATCTGCACGACCTTGCGCCGGAAGCCTTTGCGGACAGCATCGGAATTGCACAAGGCACATCGGCTGACTTGGCGGCTTTGGACGGCAATGAGAATACGTTTGCCTTGTATGAAACGACGGAGACGTCCTCGCCGATAGCTGAGCAGGTTTTTGAATTGTGGAAGTATGGGCAGAGTGCCTACGTGCCTTCGGTGGCACAGATGCGCTTGCTGTATGCCAGCCGTGAGGCGGTGAATCCGCATATCGAGCAGTGCGGCGGTATGTCTATCCCGGACAGTGCCAACGAATGTTGGTACTGGACTTCTACTGAAGTAGCCGGACAGGAGACAGCCAAAGCATGGCTTTACTCAACCGGCAGCGGTGCGATACAAGAAACTCCTAAATGGCAAGCACACAAAGTACGTCCGATAATCACACTGAATGAATAATCATCCAACAATATCACTATGGAAGAGAGCAAAGAGTTACAGGGAGTATATAAGATATTTCGCACAGCAATCTATATATCCCTACTTATAGAGTTCTTTATGTATGCCATTGACCCGGAGGTACTGGACTACTGGAACGGAGTGGTATGCGATGTGCATAGCCGTATTAAAAGCTGGTTTCTTTACCATGACGGGCACTTGGTGTACAGTAAAATTGCCACGTTCGCATTAATATGTATCACCTGCGTTGGAACGAGAAACAAGAAACATCTGGAATTTAATACACGTAAACAGGTGCTTTATCCATTGGTCAGCGGTATCGCACTGCTGATTGTTGCTGTATGGCTATTCAGCTTTACGATAGACTTTCGACTATATTCCCTTCGGTTGAACATTGTTTTATATATGGTGTCCTCAGTAATCGGAACCCTATTGGTACACGTGGCGTTGGACAATATATCGAAGTTCTTGAAGGAAGGGTTGCTGAAAGACCGATTCAATCTGGAGAATGAGAGCTTTGAGCAATGTATGGAACTGGTGGAAAACAAATACTCGGTAAATATCCCGATGCGGTTCTATTATAAAGGCAAGTTCCGCAAAGGCTGGTGCAACATCACCAATCCTTTTCGTGGCACATGGGTGGTCGGCACACCCGGTTCGGGAAAGACATTCTCAATTATCGAGCCGTTTATCCGTCAGCACTCGGCAAAGGGCTTTGCGATGGTGGTCTATGATTACAAATGGCCGACACTTGCCACAAAACTCTACTATCATTACCTAAAGAATCAACAGCTCGGCAATCTTCCCGAAGGCTGCAAATTCTCGGTGATCAATTTTGTGGATGTGGAATACTCCAGACGGGTAAACCCTATTCAGCAGAAGTATATCAATAATCTCGCAGCTGCTTCGGAGACGGCCGAGACCCTGTTGGAATCTCTGCAAAAGGGTAAGAAGGAAGGCGGTGGCGGTAGCGACCAGTTCTTCCAAACCTCGGCGGTAAACTTCTTGGCCGCTTGCATCTATTTTTTGTAAACTATAAGAAAGAACCTTACGACAAGGAGGGGAACAAACTGTGTGCGGAAATGACAGAAGAACCACAGACCAAACGGCTGAAACCGACCGGAAGGGTGTTTGACGCACAAGGAAATGAGGCGGAACCAGCCTATTGGTTGGGCAAATATTCGGATATGCCGCATATCCTATCCTTCCTGAACGAGAGCTACCAGACTATTTTTGAGGTACTAGAAACAGACAATGAGGTGGCTCCGCTGTTGGGACCGTTTCAAACAGCCTTGAAAAACAAGGCAATGGAACAATTAGAGGGTATGATTGGCACATTACGTGTCTATACCTCCCGACTTGCCACCAAAGAAAGCTATTGGATATTCCACAAAGACGGTGATGATTTTGACTTGAAAGTAAGTGACCCGAAAAGCCCGAGTTATCTGCTGATAGCCAACGATCCGGAAATGGAAGGGATAATCGGCGCACTGAACGCATTGATATTAAACAGACTGGTAACGAGAGTGAATACCGGCCAAGGGAAAAATATCCCGGTGAGCATCATCGTGGATGAGCTGCCTACACTATACTTCCATAAAATAGACCGGCTGATAGGTACAGCACGAAGCAACAAAGTAAGTGTGGCTTTGGGCTTTCAAGAGCTTCCACAGCTCGAAGCGGATTATGGCAAGGTGGGTATGCAGAAGATTATCACAACGGTGGGCAATGTAGTATCGGGCTCAGCACGTGCGAAAGAAACCTTGGAGTGGCTGAGTAATGACATTTTCGGTAAGTGGTGCAATTGAAGAAAGGTGTGACGATAGACCGGGACAAGACAAGCATCAACCTGAACGAGAATTGACAACCTTGTGCCTGCCAGTAAGATTTCCGATATGGCTACGGGCTGGATATGCGGACAGGTGGCACGCGACTTCGTGAAAACAAAAACCGGAATGCGAGACCAACTGAACATACAGGAAGCGAAGGAATTTAAGACTTCCAAGTTCTTCTGCAAGACAGACTTCGATATGGTGACCATTCAGAAAGAGGAAACGGCATATGTGCCATTGCCCAAGTTCTACACGTTCAAGTCGAGAGATGCAAAGGAACGTATTTTATACGCCAACTTTATTCAGGTGAATAAGGATGTAAAAGAATATGATTAACGAGATTTTTCGGAAAAGCGGATCTATCTAAGAAAGTATTCCATATTGGCAGAATACAGAAGAATGAGTATGCAAATAGAAAATTTATATTTCTATCCTCTCAGTTTTCATATACAATATCGCTGTAAACAATTGATTTACAACCACTTTTATTTAATAGATAATTATAAGTATGCTTAAGGGCATGTTAATTAACTATAAAACTCTCATTAATCATTTTATAAACAGTCCATACTGTTATATATTTGCAGAAAGTTGCAGCTTTAAAACTTATTCAACAGTTCTATAAATTAAAAAATTAAATTTATGAAAAAGATTTTTTTTGTTATTGCCGCAATCGTTGTGAGCTTACTCTTTGTACTCATGTGGAAATGACTACAATGATGTTTTTTAGAAATTGATAATTCTCTTATTCAAACTCGTGCCTTGAATGTCGATAGTATTGATAAAGGAGAGATTATACCTGTGCCAGAATCTCCTCATAAACGAAAAGATCTAAGTCTTTATTCTATAAATGAAAACAGTTCATTTTTTGATATAAGAGAACTTCCTGTAAACATAATTGTAAGAGAAAACACTCATAACTCTGAGGCGAGATATTTAACCTCCAATGGAGTGCAATCTGAAGTAAGTATGGAGTCTCGAAATGATTCAGATAATCAGAAATTTAAGTTGTACATAATGCCATTAACTGGATATATATACATCAAGGATTATCAAGATCATTTGTTGTCTTTGGGAGTATATACTAATGCTCCAGATGTACGTGTTTTATATATTAAAGATGGAACTTCTTCTCAAGGAGCTTGTTGGGATTTTCTCAAAGGAGAGCAAAGAGAAAAAATCTAATATATTAGAGAATGCAGATGCGATAGCACAAGGTCCTGGTGGAATGTGGGATGTATATAATGAAGTTATTGGTGTGAAAAATTCAAAGATATATTTTGATAAATATAGAAATAGTGCTACGCAAGAATTTGAAATTAGATTAGTTGAAGATTTGACTATAGTTAGCGGTCCAACATATGATTTGGCAGGAGTTACACCAGAAGAAAAGCCAAGTTATATATTGCGTGGTACAGTTCACAATAGATATACAACTCCTACTCAGATGACTATTCAATATACAGAAGGAGCAAATGTATCATCCTCATTTCAAGAGAGTAATTCATATACTACGACTGTTAACGCAAATGCTGGAATAAATACTCCCATTTTTTCTTTTGGTGGTAGTCTCTCATCTAGTAATACTTATGGATTTTCATATACAAATGGTACTGTGAAAAACATTTCATATATGTTTAACCAAACAGTTACTGTAGAACCTCTTTCTTCTGTAAGAGTGACAGCCGTTGTCAAAAATTACCATGTATCATGTGATTATAATGCTCTTGTGGAAGGTCGTTCAGGGAGACGTTTCACTATTTATGGAAGATGGAATGGTATATCTTGTGCTGATGTTGATTATGAAATTGAACCTTTAGATGCTAATGGAAATATAATAAAAAAATCAGATTAAAGGGGAAGATTAACGAACCTTTAGACTTAACCAGAAAAGCGTTGAACTATTAATATTTTTATTATGATAAAGGGCTGTATATATTACTTTGTTGCATAATTTATTCTTGCAAGCCATTACATATAATCACAGACAATAATAACTATATAGCAAAAATCTAATAGTATAGTTATAATGGCAACTTATAGCAATGGCTACGTCCTTGATTCGTTAGGAAAAACAATGGCAACTTATAGTAATGGCTACGTCCTTGATTTGTTAGGAAAAACAATGGCAACTTATAGTAATGGTTATGTCCTTGATTCGTTAGGAAAAACAATGGCAACTTATAGTAATGGTTATATTTACACCATATATAGGGAACCTAAAAATGAAAAACATTGTAATATTAAAGCTTCTTTATAAATAAATTGCAGAAATCCATTATTATATTTCAGGAATAATGGATTTCTGCAATTTAAGATATAATCTTTAATGATAATAGTCCGTTAAAAATTCAACATATCGTCTAAGCGGCTTCTGCCACTATTCCAAAGAGTTCTTTGATAAGTTTAGTATTAAAAGTTCTGTTCGTTTTCAGACCGGACATGCTAAAAATTCTTTTGAGCATATAAATATTACTCAGATAGGCCTTTAGCAGTCCGATGGAAAGCAACGGATAGTATTGTTTCCGGATGACCTTTGCGATGTTTACTGAGGCCAGGAAGCATTGAAAGCGAAGTCGAGTTTCCTCAAGTCTCTAGCCTGACAATCATTGAGTCCTGTAAACTGTTTGGAATCCCGAAAGCAAAACTCAATCTGGAATCGTGTACGGTAGTATTCGATGATGTCTTTGTCCGATATGTCAAGATCGGTGGAGAAATAGATTTTATGTCCTCCTGATTCCGGATAATGAACCACGACTTTGATGTTGCGTTTCATTGCTTTTGAATAGGCCTTGACTGAGTAAGCCCTTCCTCCTTCAATGTCGAGAATCTCGCAATGCAGAAGGTCGAGTTTCTCAAAATCAATCTTCTCGCCTTTGACACTCGGTCGTCCCCGTTTGCCTGTGCGGACACCGTTATATGAATACCACAAGGCGGCATCATCACGCAGGCGGCTGATGACATGGAATCCCGGCAGACAGGCTTCATTGACAAACTTTGCCTTTGAGAACCATGCATCCGCAACGACATAACGTGTTATGCCGAGTAACCTGTCCTTGTATTTACGGAGCACGTCAAGATACCAGTCCACAAGGTTGTAATCTTCGCCTTGCTTTTCCAGATACGCCTTGTCCAGCGTCTGTTCCGCACGTAGCATCATACAATCCCGACTATCAATGTCGATACCGAGAATTTCCAATCCCCGTTTCATTGCAGAAGCACATCCCGACCAGAACTTGCCGATATAAGGAGTCTTCTTTCCCGACTTTGAAATGTAGCTTGCGTCTATGGCAATGGCTTTTCTGACACTTTCACCAAACCGCTACCGCATAAGGAAGAGGTTGAACTGCATCCAGTCAAACTCACGTTCAAACAACTGCCGGAAGCGTTGTTCCGAGCTATATGAGTAACGCCCCATTTGGATGAAATTAATCTTTCTTGGCAGTACCATATACAAAATCATGAGTTGGATGAATGCTGTTTTAAAACTTTTGCGTAACTTCGTCGGACAACTTTTCAAAGCATCAGTTACGATTTCCTCATATTGGTCAAGTGCTGTTTTTTATTCATTGCTTTAATGTGTGGTAGGAGACCATTAAAGATAATGAAAGTCAGCCACTTGACCTATTTTATTTTACTAAATCTTATCAATTAACTTATTTGTCCTCAACGGATTAGTTATAAATTTAACGAAGTGTTATAATGAAGTAATTTTTCAATGTCGATTAATATATTAAATAAGGAAGAAGCTGTCCAAACACTCTAGCTAAACTAGTTTTTTGTTATTTTGTTATTTTGTTATTCTGTAATGACACCCGCTAAATGTTTGCAGATTTTTCGCTTTGTTCGAATGATAATACAAAAAGGAAAAAGCGAAAAAATAGTTCTTGAACGACCTAGGGAATATAACCATAATATCACTCTTATGCGACATCTATATTGCCACATTTTTCAACCCTCCTATTCCATTAATAATGGCTACTACGCGCTATAGGGCATCTTCTGTATAAATCAGATAAAATGTGAAACACGGTTATTGACAAGTGCTTAATGGCTATTTTTTTTGTTTCGATTAGGTTGATTCCTATTTCACATATTTCTTTAGCCCAACGCAATCTTTCTGTTTCCCCCCTCAAAAAGCATTTCTATTTTCTTGGGATATTTCAGTATATTCCTAATATGGCCAATCTATTTGAGTTATACTATAGGATGATGATAAATACGGAAGTTTCATCAATCATGTTCTGTTATCAACACTAATATCTGCGAGAAGTATTTCAATGTATATTGATTAGCTTGCCTATCTACTTGATTTTTCAGAATTCAGCAGAAATTTTCTCTTAATATTAATCCTTCCGAGATTTGTATATGACTATCAATTGTTTATTTATTAAAATAAGTAAAATAGCATTTGTAATAATACGTAGTTAAAGTGAAAATTATCATCTATATATCAGGAATATAAATTAATTTACATGACTTCGTTTTGAACCGTACTGGTATCTAATATATATAATTAATGTTAATACATTTACAGTATAGACTGTTTATAATAAAAAACATATTATATTTGCTATTGTATTAAACCAGTATTCTAGAATAACTCAAAATCAATTATTAAAAAAAGTGTTTTTATGAAAAAGTACAAAGAATATAAAGATGCAACGCCTGAGAGGACTATAAATCTCATCAGGTCTATCTTGACGGATTTAGATATTTTGCTATTGGATAGCAATGCTAATTGTGATAATATATTTGCATGTAGAGTCATTTTAGGAAATCACGATTTAGCCAAGCTAGGAATTGGAATGAACGGTAAAGGTTCTACTTTTGAATATGCTTTTTAGCAAGTGGATATGCTGAGTTTATGGAAAAAATACAAAACCGCTTTCTTTGCGATTATATACATACTTTTTATGGGACAAAGGAGTTTGTAAATACTCTCCCACCTGACTCTATGTATAAGAAAAAAAGATACATAAAGAAAATGTTGTTCTAGATTTTAGATATGATGAGCGTGAAGAGTATTGGACTTTTAGAAAAAGTATTAACTTCATTTGGAAGTGAATTAATGTTGTTGTATCATGCGAATAATATAGAAGAGCTTAAATCCATTTTAATTGATGTGATTAAAATAGAAGAAAGTCACATTTTAATGATTCCTTGTTTCTCAAAAAGAGACAATGATGAAATATTTGTTCCCATTGATTTGATTTTGCATGCTATTGGTTCAAATGGTATGACTGCCGGTAATTCAGAAAGTGAAGCCTTGCTACATGGCTTTTGTGAGATATTTGAACGATATGCACTAAAGAATATATACTATGGAGAATTAACCCCTCCAACTATTCCAATAGACGAATTTGCAGATACTCCTGTCTATGAGAAAAATCAAATACCTAATAGAAAAAAAAAAGGATATGAGATAATCATTAAAGATTGTTCTTTAGGAAAGGGGCTTCCTGTTTATGGAACTATCATCATTGATAAACAAAATCATTTATATAACTTTAAACTTGGTTCTGATTTCGTTCCATATATAGCCGTAGATCGTTGTTTGAATGAAGCTTATCAATCAACCAAAGGGATTTATCGGTTTGCCTATTGATTTTAGTTGGACTAATAGTCAAAAAGAATACACTTAATGAAGAAGTTGTAAATTCCAACTACCACAGAATACTTGAATCTAGTTCTGGAATATGGCCTTTATCCATATTTTCACCAGTACCTTCTTATGAATATACAGGTGAAAATCCAACTTGAGGGTACCTCGAATGATAGTGATCTTCAATATTGTTTCAATATTGTCAAGTCGTCAATAACCGCCACGCCAGGGCGATAACCAAGGAACTTCTTGTATGTAGGCTTTGCATCATACTTCTCAGTCTCTATGAACTGATGGTCGAAATCAACATCATACATCTCGCCCTCTTTCAGTTGGGGCCGGATGCAAACATACAATTGAGCAGTAAGGTATTGAGTGTGTCAGCCGTGTTGAAATCGTAGTTCTTACCCGTATCTGATGTGTATGAGATGTTTCCTTGCGTCAGTTCCTTTATCGCTCTGAGGATAGTATCAGAACTACAAGTACCGTTCTGCTCAGAAGTGTCGGATGGAGCGAGAGATGGTTCATCAAATGAGTAGTGACATCCTCA